>Ga0268277_1000015_pt1 | contig 182669 bp, 166 predicted proteins | sample saktaG_5_FD_190132 | JGI IMG/M metagenome (GOLD analysis project Ga0268277, IMG submission 190132) | Saline water microbial communities from Sakinaw Lake, British Columbia, Canada - sak_2010_1_5_50m | ecosystem: Environmental > Aquatic > Non-marine Saline and Alkaline > Saline ... | reverse complement strand
GAAAGGAATGAAAATTGCTCAACTCCTGATCCAGCCGGTTGCTGAGGTGGAAGTCGTCGAGACAGAGGAACTTGATGAGACTTGCCGCGGCGAGAGAGGCTTTGGAAGTACCGGTAGATATTAAACCTATAGATTCAGGGAGGAATGTTGACTTAACTTTTTTTGGGTGATATAAATTTATCGAATATTATAAATTTAATGTTTGAACCACTATTTATTATTTGTAGTTTGATAAAAAAGAGGGGAAAATGGATTTTAGAAGAGGTAAAAGAATGATGAAAGTCAAGAACTTTGTGCTGGATCATTTTGAGGGTTTTCTGATTACTCTCGTTTTTTTGGGAGCAATCGCCATTGCTTTTCTTGTCCATTATAAATTTTCTTTTCTCAACTTCTTTTTCCTCCCTGTTATACTTTCTGGGTATTTTCTCGGCAGAAAAAGAGCAGTATTGATAAGTTTTTTTTGTATTCTCTTGGTTATTCTTTATCTTATCTTTGTACATCTGGTTACTGGAAGCAATGAGCTTTTATCATTAGATGAAATAATCAATCTTATTAGTTGGGGAGGCTTCTTGATTTTAATAGCAGCAGTCATTGGAGGAGCTTCTGAGCAGAGGGAAAGCAAGATTGCTAACTTGAGGAGAGCTTATATTGGAGTGACTGAGATCCTTTTTAAATATCTTGAGTGTGCCGATGAAATAAAGCCATATTCTTTAAGGGTATCTCTCCTGGCTGGGAAAATTGCTGCTACCGTAGGGCTGGATAAAAGAGAAGTAGAAAATATAAAATCCGCTGCCCTTCTTGCTGAGGCTGGAAATTTACTCTCAAATATTCATCTTTTTGAGGAAGTGACAGAATTTTTAGAAACAGGCCCAAAAATCACAGAATCACCCCTTAATGATAGAGAAAAGGTAATGCTAAAGGCGACGGCTGCTCTTTTAAAGGAAGTAGAACCCCTTCTTACTAACTTTTTCTATTTCTATATTGAAGAGGCAGATATACTTGATAAGAATCTGGAGGAAGTTCCAATCGGGAGCAGTATTATTGCTCTCGCGAATATTTACGACAAAATTGAGACAAATGCTCCACCTTTTCAGGGGAAAGAAGAGTATAACTCTATTTCAAATGTAATGAAGCTTGCAGGTCGTACTTTCCATTCCTCTGCTGTTCATGCTTTACAACTGGTTGTTTCGGTCTGATAATTTATTTAAAGACAGATTTTCTTTGTATGTTTTTCAGTAAAGTTTCTTGATTTATATTATGCTTTTTATTAATTGCCAATTCTTATGAGTCTGATTTTTTCCTCATTCATTGAGGAGAAAAAAATAAATTGGTCTTTGCACGCGGCTTTAATCGATTTTCGGTTGATGAGATTGAAGTTTTAGCCCTTGGATGAGGAGGATTTATTTGAATGTCTAATTCATCAGAAAAAAAAGTGTCGTTGGTCAAGGCTTATGTGTTTGGCTATTTAGCGCTTTTCATGATTAGTTTAGCTGCAATGGCCAGCTATTTTGCTTATGACTGCATAGGGCCTTTAACGCCTCTTTTAAAGGCTGAGTTAAATTTTTCTACGACTCAAGTCTACTGGCTCTATAGCATTTATTCTGTACCAGTTATCCTTTTTGTGGTTTTAGGTGGTGTGCTTGCCGATAAACTTGGTGTTAGGAAGGCAGCGATGGTGTTTGCCGCTCTTTTTACAGTCGGTGTTGTGCTAACAGCGAGTCGAAATTTCACTATTATGTTGTCTGGAAGGTTCTTATTTGGAATCGGTGCAGAGTGCTATTATGTTGTCATGAATAAGGTAATGGCAAAATGGTTTAAGGATAAAGGATTGGCATTGGCGTTTGGCATAAATCTCTTTCTATGCCGTGCCGGAACTTATATCGCATTTTTCGGACTGCCATGGATAGCTGAAAATTTCACTTTAAGTAATGCACTTTGGTTCGTAGCGGGGATAAATATTGTAGGGCTGCTGGTGACAGTTGTTTATGGCTTTTTAGACCGTTATGGGGAAAAGAAAAGATATGTCTCTTTTGTTGAGGAAACTGGAGCTGATTTCAAGCTGAGAGATGCGCTCAGGCTGCCTTTATCCTTCTGGGTGATCAGTTTGCTCTGTGTTACTTATTATTCTGCAATTTTTCCATTTCAAGCATGCGCAACGGATTTTTTTACAGAGCGTTACGGTTTGAGTAACATTGCCGCAGGTAGATTGGCTGGGACACTTATTCTTGTTTCGATGTTTGTTACATGGATCTTTGGAGCAGTAATTGACCGTATAGGAAAGCGGGCAACACTCATGATTATTGGCTCCATAGCTATGATACCATGTCATATTTCTATGGCTTATACGAATATTAACCCATGGATACCGATGGTTGTTTTGGGGCTGTCCTTTTCGCTGGTCCCGGCAGCATTATGGCCGGCACTGCCGCTTATAGTCAAAGAAAAGCAGCTTGGAGTTGCTTATGGTGTTATTGCCATGGTTCAAAATGTGGGGCTGTTTGCCTTTCCGCTCGTAGCTGGCTTAATCCGGGATAAGATGGGAAGTTATAATCCTGCAATGATAGTATTTGCAGTATTAGGTGTTCTTGGGTTGATTTTTGCAATATGGTTGAAAATGCTTGAAAAAAAAGGTGGGTATGGTTTGGAAAAGGCAATTTAATCTATATCCCCTCTGTTTTTATTTTTCCTCTTTTTTATAAGATTTCGTAACACAGGAATATAAATCGAGATGATCAGTACAACAAAAAGTACAATCAACAAATAGTCTGGAATTTTAATAGCATAGCCGATTAATGCGAGGATAAAAAAACGAGGCAGCCTGGATAGAAAAACAGCAAGAAGGTATTTTATCAAGGGGTAATGAGCAAGGACAACCAGAAATCGGATTGGGTAGAAAGGAATAGGTGTTAAACCTGCAATCCAAATGGCAGTAAAAGGAGCTTTATTGAATAGGTCTACAATTCTGCTGACTGTCTTTTTTTGAAGGCTTTTCTTAAAGAGCTTAAAATCTGTGACGAATTTGAATACAGAATAATTAAGTGCTTCAGTAATTATGGTTCCTGCGACAGCAACCAGAGCAGCGGTTATCGGTGGGTAGAACTTGCCGAAATAAAGCAGAACAGGTTCGTGTGGTACTATTGAAATCAAAAACTGAGAGGGAAAACTATATAAAAAAAGCACTATTAGACTTTTACTTTTTTGAAAAGAGCTCAAGCTAAACCACAGCACAAGCAGTACTATTATCAGAGTTATTTCAAGAGCGAATATGATTGTTCTTGTTTTTGGTGAAACCTTCTTTTTTTCTTGAGAATTAAGATGATTCATGACTTTTTTCTTTAATTCTTTAATTAGATAAGTCTTTTTATCATCTTATTTCTGTTTGTTCAAGCAGCGGCTAAAAATATTTACTTTTGATTTTTATATTCTCAAAAAATAACTCAGGTTATTCTATTTCTTCAAATAATCAAGCAGTTGTCTGGCTGTGTCAGCTTTTTCATGCTCAGGTGCTAGTTCCAGGAATTTTTCCAGATTTTTAACAGCCTCATCAATGTTATTTTGCCTGATATAAATCGTACCAATCTCGTAATATGCTTCTGCATAATCTTTTTTAAGGTCTGTAGCCCTAAGAAAAGCTTCCAAAGCTTTTTCACTTTCACCCAGTGCGATTAAAACAAGTCCTAAATTATAATAAGTATCATGATCATCCTGATTGAGTTCAACTGCTTTCATATAATATTTTTTTGCCTCTTCAAATTTTTTGGCCCTGCCAAGCGCCTCGCCCAGTTCTTTATTGCTGCTGTAACTTTCTGGATTTAATTCTACAGCTTTTCTGAAGGCAGACATGGCTTCCTCGTTTTCTTTCATTTTTTTATAAGCTAGTCCCAGGTTAAAGTGATAACCCCAATTTGATGAGTTGAGTTTTACTGCTTCTTCATAAGATTGTACTGCTGCCTCATACTTTTGTTGTTCGTACAGCTTATATCCTCTGAGAAACAGCCTGTCAGCATCAGAAAGGGCTTTTTCTATAGCCTTCTCGGCTTTCAACATTTTGATATCTAATTTTGTCGATTCTGCGATGGATACCTTTACTTCATAAGATGCAGGGATATAACCTTCTTTCTTGAAATTAACTTGATAATATCCCGGCCAGATTCCGATTTGAGCGAATTTACCCTGTTTATTTGTTGAAATATTAAATCTTTTTACTGATGTTTTTGTAGAGATAATGACAATTGTTACTTTTTCCAGAGGGTTTTTCTCGCTGTCTGTGACAATTCCTTCGATTTTTCCATGGACCTGAGCAAATGAGCTTAAACTGAAAACAACTGTCATACATGCTAAAATTAAGCCCTTTTTTATCATAATTCCCTCCTGACTTTGTTTTTTGTCTTTTCTTCCAACTCCTTGATTTTTGGCTGATTTGGATTAAGTTTCAAAGATTCCTGGAGAAGCGGAAGTGCTTTTTTGGGTTGGTCCAGGTTTAGATAACATTCAGCTGCGAGGTTTAATATACCTAATTCTGTTGCCTCTTTCAGCAGTTTTTCAAGATAGACTAGTGATTGGGACCAGTTCTCGAGAGCTGAATAATTTGCAGCAATGATTTTTGCGGCTTCTCTGTTCTGGGTTGCCTTGTACAGTGTAGTGGCAATCTTGAGAGATTCATCGTACTGCTGTAGGGCAAAAAGTGTTCGTGCAAGTAAAAGTCTGGCCGCTGGTTTATCCTTTATGTTTTGAGCTTTCTCGAGAGTGTCCCTGGATTGTTCATATTTTTCTGTCATGAAATACTGATAGGCTAATGAATAAAGGTCTTCAGGGTTAGGAAATCGTTCATGAATCTTGGCATAAGCCCATGGGAGGACAGAATATGGTTTAGCAAGCAGAATAAAATGTTCTTTTCCTTTGAGGATTTCTCTCCCATCAGCATCAAGAATGAATACTTCTACCCTGTAATATCCTGGACTGAAAGATTGAAGAGAGATAGGATTGATATCGATTCCCTGCCTGTCCGGACTCATGACTTCGCTTAAGGGCTTTTTGATGCTGTGGACAGTTGTATCAGTATTGAGGGCGATGATCTCGATCAATAATGATTTCCCCTGTTTTTGTTTTAGATTATGTAACTGAAAGTAAATGCCAATATCTTTTTTTGGCAGGAAATTGTTCTGGGCATTTATCAAATACTGGTTTCCATCGAATGCGAATGCTTTTAGTTTTGTTCTCTGGATTTCTGGTTGTTCCATGCGTTTCTGGTAAAGAAGAAAGCTGCTTATGAAAGGACTGCTTTTTTCGTCAGGGATTAAGACATCTGTCTGGAAAGATGTAAATTCTTTTCCTGTCTTATTTTTGAGTAAGAAAAGAAGCTTAAATTTTCCAGGGATAATCGGCAGTATATCCTGAAAAGCAAAAATCTGGCGTTCATGTTTCCTGTATTCTTCCGGTGTAATATTTATAGGAATTTCTTCTTCCTTTTCCTGGACAAGCTTTCCCGTGCTATCTTCGATCCTTATGATGATCTGGAAATTAGCATAATTTTTCCCTTGATAGGAAGAAAAATTTACCTTGCCTGGCTCTAACGTCCAGTGAATAAAAAATTGTCCTGCATTTTTAAAAATCGCTGCTCTGGCATGATTATCCACGAAATCATGTGTATAATCGATCTCTACATAGTCCTTGTAGTCGAGAAAATGACGTGCATAAGCATCAGAAAATTTTTTTTCCGCAAGAGAATAGATGCCGGATAGAACTGATCCGGAGGAAAGAGAGGTAACCCCAAGAGTTGCCTCTCCTGGGATATAAGACAATGAAGCCATGGCCAGTTCCCCAGATATTTTCTTTATAGCCTGATATGCTTGATTGCGGCTGAGCCCGCTGCCTGCTGTTGGAGCTGCGAGCTTCTCAGGACCTTCTACATCCGGTGAATACAGGCGGTACTCGCCTAATCCCTGAGGTTGGTAAAAAACCAGATAGAAAAATGGAGGGAGACCGTATTTTATTTCTCCTTTATAATGCCAGAGTTCAAGAGGCCAGATGCCAGATTGAGTCGCATATATTTGTCTTTCTAAGGGGGGGCCCAGGAGAAGATAAAAATAGCCTCTTTCTGTCTGGCTTCCTTTTTTAAAACTTGCATGTCCAAAATTGATATCGGAAAATCGGACACGCTTCATGTATTTCTGATAAAATTCGTTTTCACGTGTATCAGGCATTGGGTCGCGCCTGCTCCAGAAGAGGCTGATGAATTTATCTCTTTCTTGGTCTGTGTTAAGTTTTAAGAAAACATCTTTTTCGGTTTTTGTGATGATTGGAGAAACGAGTTCAAGCCAATCTTTGTGCTTTGGCGAAAGCTTTTCTCCTGCTAATAGGAGTAAAGAAGCAGTAATTAGCATTAATAGAATGAGGTTTATCTTTTTCATATTTTTAATTTCTGCTTTATTAGTTTCTATAAATTAAAATAACAAATGTGCAGAGAAGTTGCAATTGCTTCCGTTTTTTATGAGTTCCTGAAATTTGCCCCTTTTTATTCAATTTATTGGATAATCCAAAAAAATGAATAAATAAACCATGAAAGAAAGTAACTATCTTGTTGATAAAAAAGGAATTGTGGTATCAATTATTTTGGCATGTATATTGCATTTATTTCTTAATAAAGGTATATTTTTTTGTTAAAATTGTGTACTATATTATTTAATACAATTAAGGATGGTAAGGAGGTGAAGATAGGAAACAGAATAAAAAATTTCAAAGGAAATGGAATTTAATTTTAAAAAAATAGGAGGTTAAATATGAGATTAAAAACTTTTATCAGTGTATGTGTCCTCTTTCTTATGCTTGTACCTCTTGCTCTTTCTCAGTCAAAGGAAACAGGTGCTGTTGTCGGAACTGTAATGGATGATCAAGGCGAACCTCTTCCTGGTGTTGCAGTAACTTTAACAAGCCCTAATCTTATAGGTACGCGAAGCGCGATTACCGATGATAGAGGAAATTATCGATTTCCAGCTCTTCCTCCGGGCCTCTATGCCGTAAAAGCGGAACTGCAGGGGTTTGGAACAGTCGTTCAGGAGAATATCCGTGTAACGACAACTGTTAGTTTAACAGTAGATGTGACGATTAAGCCAAGCGTTATTGAAGCAGAAGTGACAGTCATTGCCAAAGCTCCAACAGTAGATGTGAAATCCACAGAAACCGCTTCAGTAACACTCAGTGAGGACCTGTTAAGAAATATTCCTTTCAGTAATTTTGCAATGGACATTATCAATCTTGCTCCTGGAGTAACAAATGATGTGGCGTATGGAGCTTCAGAATCAACTGGAGTCGCTTATCAGATTGACGGAGTAGATGTTTCTGACCCTGAGGCTGGTTCTGCATGGGTTTTCAATGATCCTAACATTATTGAGGAAGTCAAGGTTATGGCACTCGGTTTGCCTGCAGAGTATGGTAACTTTACAGGTGTTGTTTTTAACCAGGTAACAAAGTCAGGCGGAAATGAATTTTCAGGTTTCTTTCACACCATATTTCAGGGAAAAGCGGAAGACGGGAAGTTCTGGCAGGCTAACAATAACAGTGCTTATATTGACGATTTTCCGGATCTGACACCCCCCGCACAGGCAATAACCGATTTTGCTGCAAACGTTGGAGGCCCCATTCTGAGAGACAAAGTTTGGTTTTTTCTTGGTGGTCAGTACTACGATTCGAAGAATTATCCTACGGGATTTCCTGAACCAAGAGAATATAAACAGCCAAGAGGTTTTTTGAAAATAACGGCTCAATTGACTCCTTCAACCAACATTAACTCTTTTATAGAAGTGGATATTTATAATGGTATCAACCGTGGTGGGGGTGCGACAACAGATAAGGTGGCGTGCGTTGATCAAATTTCACCGGATCTCGTTGGAAACTTTTCCTTGACTCACATTATCAACGAAAAGACTTTTTTAGATTTTAAGACGGCGTTCTTCCACGGTTACTATTATCTTGATCCAGAAGTCGGCCCGGATATAAATGCTCACTATGATATAAATGATAATATGCTCTATGACAGCGCTGGTTATTATTACTATGCGGACCGTGACAGAATTCAGGCAAATACCAGCCTGACCCATTATGCAGAAGATTTTCTTGGTGGTGATCATGACTTCAAATTCGGGGGGGAATTTGAGTACGGTAAGGTACGGAGCAGGTTTGGTTATACAGGCCAGAACAACATGTATTATGTAGATTATACAGGCTATGGGTACACAGGAAATTATCTCGCTTATCAGTATGAAGGGTATGACACGAATACTCGGTATAAACGGCTCGAAGGATTTGTCCAGGATTCGTGGAAAGTCTCTGACCGCCTGAATATCAATCTTGGTGCGCGTTTAACAAAAGGATGGGGTACAATTAAAGATGTTTCAGGCACTGTTTACTCTCCTTTCCGTGTGGCACCACGACTCGGTTTTACTTTTGATATTCTCGGAGATAAGACCACAATCTTCAAGGCTCATTACGGACAGTTCACAGAAGCCATGCTGTCGAGTTATCACGACCGTTTAAACCCGGCTTCTGCCTATACTGACTTCGTAAGTTTATACTGGGATCTATGGGATAACGACTGGGTTGAATTCGAAAGGACTGTGCATGAACCCTATTCTATTGACGATAATATCAAGCATCCCTACATGGATCAGATTACGGTTGGCATCGAACGAGAACTTTTCGAAGACGCATCTTTCTCTGCGACTTTCATCTACCGAAATTGGAAAAACATTATAGGACGAATTGATACACTTGCTGAATATTCACCTATCGATGTTTACGTAGAGGATATCAATAAGACTTTCACAATCTACGAACGGGACAACCCAAGTGAACACGCATATGTACTGAAAAACATAGAGAAAGGAGACCCCTGGATAAATGTTGACCCGTACCGTAAGTACATGGGGATAGAGCTGCTGTTCAACAAGAGATTTTCCAATAACTGGCAGCTTCTTGCCTCTTATGTCTATTCTCAGGCAACGGGAAGCATGAATAACGGATTCGGAGATGACATTGGCTGGGGCGGCTCGACTGACAGCCCCAACTTCTGGATAAATTCGGATGGCAATTCCACTAGTGACCCCACTCACATGCTGAAAATACAGGGAACCTATGTCTTTCCTCTAGGAATTCAGTTCAACGCCCATTTCCATGCAATCACAGGATATGCCTGGACTCAGCGGTACAGGACATCAAGGCTTAACCAGGGGAGAGTTACATTCCTTACAGAAAAGCGCGGTTCAAATCATTATGATATTCAAAAGATTCTTGACTTGAGGCTGGAGAAAACCTTCACGTTTGCTGAGAAATACCGATTAGGCCTGATGCTTGATGTTTTCAACGTTTTCAATGCAGATACAATCACTTCCTGGGGGACACGCATTGGATACGATTGGACACCTGGAGATTATCCTTCCACAGATGGGCATAACCTGCTCGGAATAACAAGACCCAGACAGGCACGAATAGGAATTCGCTTCTCGTTCTGATACTCGTCGGTTTAGTCTATAAAAGGGTGGCGGAATTTTCCGTCACCCTTTTTTTGTTTTCTTTTAGAATGAGCGTTTTTTATGATAAAATAATCTCGATAGCATGAAAATAAAGCGGATTCTTATTTTAAGCGTTACAGCGATGATAGTTTTATCTGCAGCCCTCTATTTACTAAGATTTCGGAAAGAGGGATTTGCGGGATTAAAGGGGAAAAGAGACCTTAATTGCATCCTTATTACTGTTGATACTCTGCGGGCAGACAGAATCGGATGTTACGGGTTTCCCGACATAGAAACTCCAGTCATGGATATGTTTGCTTCAAGGGGAGTAAAATTTGATAGATGCATATCGCAGACACCGCTCACTCTTCCTTCTCATACAACTATTATGACCGGGACTTATCCGGTTTTTCATGGTGTAAGAGACAACGGGGGTTTTCTGGTTCCTCAGGAGCTTTCGACTCTTGCCGAACTCTTTAAGCAAAAAAATTATCAAACAGGGGCTTTTGTTGCTGCCTACGTAGTAGATTCAAAATGGGGGTTAAATCAGGGATTTGATACTTATTTTGACAACTTTGACTTAAGCAAATATAAAACGATTTCTCTCGGGAATGTACAGCGCAGGGGTGATGAAGTCATAGATGAAGTGCTTGGCTGGCTCGAAGGCTGCAGGGAAGATAAATTTTTCGCATGGGTTCATCTATACGATCCCCATACGCCATATGAACCCCCTTCTCCGTATAAGGAGCAGTACCCACACAATCCATATTTAGGAGAAATCGCCTATACGGATTCACAACTCGGAAGGTTATGGAGCTATCTTGAAGAGAATAATCTAATTGAAAATACTGTGATTGTCTTTGCTTCTGACCATGGAGAAAGCCTTGGCGAACATAAAGAAAGCGCACATGGATTTTTTATTTACCAGGAAGGTGTCCATGTCCCACTTGTTTTTGTTACACCCTTTAAAAAACTGCACGGAATAACCCGCACCAACGTTGTTACTCTTGCGGATATCATGCCGACTATCCTCAAGATGAACGATATTTCACTGCCTGGGCAGATACAGGGGGAAAATCTTCTGCCTCTGTTTTTTAAGGAAAAGGGCCTGGAGAATAACTTTGCTTATTCAGAGACATACTACCCCCGCTTCCACTACGGCTGGAGCGAGCTTAAAAGTATACAGGATGAGAAATTCAAATTGATTGTTGCCCCCGAGCTTGAACTCTATGATTTGATAAATGATCCGGACGAAGAAAACAACATTGTTAACATTCAAGCAAAAGAAGCAAGGAGGCTTAAGGCAGTAATTGATGGATTCATTGAAGAGTGGGGCCGAGATGCTTTCCAGGTTGATTACCGGAGTATCGATGAGGAAACACGGCAGAAGCTTACAGCACTTGGTTATATCGGAACATTTACTGATTCTTCTTCATTGGAGGGAAGGAAGTTAGGCGATCCAAAAGAGAAGATCGTGATTTTCAACCGACTTTCTAAAGCGAGGGAGTTAGGGCTTGAAGGAGAATTTGAGCGTGCCGTTAAGATGATGAATGGAATTATCGAGGAAGACCCTGATGTTATCGATGCTTACTTTTCACTTGGGAATTTATATTACAAAAATAATAAATTTGAGGAATCTCTAGAATGTTTTTTTAAAGTTCTTGAAAGAAAGCCAAATGATGCTTTTACAGTCATAAATATTGCTAATTCATATATGATGATGGGAAATATTGATGAGGCGGAGAGATTCGTCTTAGGTGTTATAAATTTCATTCCTCCGGATTCACAGATTAACTTTATTCTGGGGAATATATATAATGCCCAAAAAGAATATGAAGAGGCTGTAAAGTATTACAAGGAATGCTTGAGGCTTAACCCTTCATCTCCATCTGCTTATAGTGCCCTTGGAGGGGTTTATATCGTTCAGGGAAACCTGGATGAGGGGGAAAAGTATCTTGAAAAAGCTGTTGAGCTTAATCCTAAGTTAAGAAATCTTCATTATAATCTTGCCCAGCTTTTTGAAGAAAGGGGGAATTTCGAGCGGGCGATAGAAGAGTACAAAAAAGAACTGGATAATATTCCTCATAATTTTAAAGCCAGTTTTAATCTTTCGCGCATATTTCGGATTCTGAAGCGGGAAGAAGAGGAAATCAAGTGGCTGGATAAAACTATTGAAATAAATCCCAATTTTCCCTTAAGTTATTTCTATCTGGCACGTATATATCTAAACCAGGGACAAAGGTTTAGAGAAGCTATCTCCCTTATTAAGAAAGGAATAGAATTAAAGCCTGAAAAGAAGGAACTTCCTCTGGGATATTTCCTGCTTGCTGATATCTATAACCGTCTTGGAGATAATGATAAGTCCCTAGAGTATGCACAAAAAGGGGAAAACGCCAGAACCGTCTCTGAAAAACATTAAGCCTATACATTTTAAGAAAGGAGTAATAATGAAAGAAAGGAAATTATGTGTATTTATCTCTATCTTATTCATTTCCTGCTTATTGATGGTTTCGTGTACAGGTCAGCAGAACCAAGAAGATCTGACTGTTAAAGCAAGAGAGATCCATGATAGAGTTCTTACGGTTGATACTCACTGTGATCCCCCCATGCGGATGGTCAGCAGTGAATGGGATGTAGGCCAGCGCCATGAACCCGGCCAGAGGCGAAGCGGAAAAATCGATCTTCCACGGATGGTGGAAGGAGGGCTGGATGCAGAGTTCTTTGCTGCTTTTGTTGGCCAGGGAGCGCTGACTCCGGAAGGGCGCACTAAAGCAAAAGAAAGGGCTGATTTATTAATAGATGCCGTTTATAAAATGTGTGAGGATTATCCGGACATTGTGGGATTTGCAGATTCCCCTGATGATGCCTATCGTTTGGAAAAGGAAGGGAAGCGTGCAGCTTTTATAGGTATGGAAAACGGGTATCCTGTCGGGGAAGATATCTTGCTAGTAGAAAAATTTTATAATAGGGGTGTACGCTATATCACACTCTGCCATGGCTCTGATAATGATATATGTGATTCCTCTACTGACCGAAGTAATCCTGAAGATAACGGTCTCAGCGATTTTGGAAGAAATGTTGTTGCTGAATGCAATCGCCTGGGAATCATGGTAGATATTTCTCATGTTTCCGATAGATCCTTTTTTGATGTCCTTAAAGTCACAAAAGCACCTGTGATTGCTTCTCACTCCAGCGTGCGGGCCATTTGTGATCACCCGAGAAATCTTTCCGATGAAATGCTTAAGGCTTTGGCTGTCAACAATGGGGTCATTCAAATCTGTCTTGTTTCCAGTTTCGTAAAAGAATCAGAGTCAAACCCGGAGAGAGAAAAGGCTGTTGATGCACTTACTCAAAAGTATGGGACCTGGAGGGACATTAAAGATGAGGACATTCGGCAGAAAGTACGACAGGAGTATAGGGAAATCTTAGAGAAATATCCAGAGGAAAAGGCAACACTCAAGGATCTTGCAGACCACATAGACTATGTGGTGAAATTAATCGGGACTGAGCATGTTGGTATAGGAACAGACTTTGATGGTGGTGGTGGAGTTGAAGGGTGTGATGATGTCAGTGAAATACCGAACATAACAGAAGAACTTCTCAGGCATGGTTACTCGGAAGAGGATATCCGAAAGATCTGGGGTGGAAACCTCATGAGGGTTTTTGGGAGAGTCATTGAAGTATCGGAGGAAATGCGGAACAATAAATAGGAATCAAACTCAAGCCCCACGATTCCATTTGACATCGAAGAATATTACTCAATCTTGGTTTCTATCTAAGATTTTGATGAGTGACTAATATCGCTCTAATTGTAAAGAAAATATACATTTGCTTATCTAAAGTCATAGACTCATTGTGAAACTTGTTCTTATTTTTAGCGTAGGTAGGTTGGCATAAAAATTGCTTGAATATTTTAGGTAGACGGAGATATGCCGACCCAGCCATCAAGTGAAGAACGAGCTAAAAGAGAATAAATATGCAGAGAAAGTCAAACCTATTTAAAGCCGCAGTCCTGGTATTTACGTTGCTGTTTGCATTTCCTTTATTGGCTGCTGGAAACAACCGAAGTGATAATGGACCACGTTACGGAGGAGTTTTCAGGATAAAATCGTTTTCAGATAATTTTAGAATGCAGCTTGATCCTGCAAGTCCTGACTCATTTATTTTTATTTCGGAGCAGATTTTTAATACTTTAGTCAAGCTTGATAAAAACTTGAATATTGTTCCTTCTTTGGCTGAATACTGGGAAATCTCTCAGGATGGTAAGAGATATACTTTTCATTTAAGAAAAAATGTTAAATTCCACAATGGGAGCGAACTGTCTTCAGAAGATGTAAAATTTTCTCTTGAGCGGCTTCTTGATAAAAACACTGATTCCCCTTATTACCAGTATTTTGTTTCAAGAGTAATCGGAGCCAGGGAATTTCGTGATGGAAAAACAAAAGAAGTGGATGGATTTAAAGCCGTAGATAGATACACTTTTGAGATTCACTGGACAAAACCTTTTGTGTCGGCACTTTATTTGATGAGCTTGCATTTTTGTAAAATTCTTCCCAGGGACCTTCTAATTGAACAAGGAAAAAAATTTTTCATGAATCCGTCCGGGACAGGGCCCTTTAAGTTTGACTATTGGCTAAGGAATACAAGGTTGGATGTTATTGGCGTCCGGCTTAAGCGAAACGATAATTATTATGAGGGAAGACCTTATTTGAGAGCAGTTGATTTTAGCCCCTACTTTACAGTTAATCATTTTTTAGAAAAAGAAATAGATTCAGTGCCCGTTCTTTCAGAGAAGTTATTGAAATCAAATTTCCAGATATTTCAGGACGGTCCTCTTCACCAGATGTTTTTGGGGATGAGTTGTAACATTCCTCCTTTTGACGAGCCTGAGGTACGAAGAGCTATATCTTATGGAATAAACAAAGAGAAAATTGTTCAAGCCTTCTATGAAGTGAGGTACTTGCGTCAGTTGACAAACAGTTATATCCCATCCAGGTTGCAGGGCTTTTTCCCAAAAGAAGATGAAGACACCTTTAATTTAGAAAAGGCAAGGCAATTACTTTACGATGCGGGTTTTTTAAATGAGAAAAAATTTCCAGATGTCACATTACTTCTCGATTCACCAACGACGGCATTTAAAGTTAAAGTTTTCAGAGAATTGAGAGAGCAGCTTGAAGCTTTAGGGATTAAATTAAAATTGCATTTTTATAAATCACTTAAAGAAGTCAAGGAATTTGAAAGGCCTTATATTGTTTTAATCTTGAAATTAATGGATATTCCTGATCCTGAGGATATTATAAAACCTTTATTTTTCTCAGAATCCACTTTTAATATTTTTAATTATGACAATGCTTATTTAGATAGTTTAATACATAAGGCAGAAATTGAAAAAAGCTGGACATACAGGATAAAACTTTTCCATCAGATTGAGAATGTTTTAATTTCTGATATCCCGGCAATCCCTCTTTTTTCTCACCAGAATAAAGTAGCAATGCAACCTTATGTGAGGGGGGTTGAAGTTCCTCCTTTAGGTATGTATTATTTGGATACAAAAAAGATATGGTTGGATAAATAAAAGTATGAAGATGCAATTGCATGTGTCACTCCGGACAAGATTTATGATTTATGTAGTAATTTTGCTTGTAATGCTTGTAGGATCAATTATCTTTGTGATAGAGAAAAGAGAAGTCAAGGCTATTTTTGAAGAGCAGGAGAATAGGGGAATATTAACTGCAAAAAATATTGCTCAATTGAATCTGGATCCTTTCCTTTTCTGGGATAATGAAGGTGTGAAAGAAAGCATTGAAAAACAGATAGACGAAAAGCTTATTTATGTTATTTTTTATGACCGGAATAACAGACCGTTTACGTCAAATGATTTCATAATGGATTATGAAGAAATATATAATCACAGCAATCTTCCCGAAGGAGTCGAGGGAAATACTTACTTCTCTGAAAAAAAGATGTTAAAAAATAGAGAATCAGGGCAAGTTTTAAGAATTCTTGAAATAGAAACCCCGATTTTTGCTGGTGATTCAGATAAAAGATGGGGATCAATAAAGATAGGTCTTTCCCTGCAAGAGATGCTGGCGGAAATGCATAAAACTCGTTTGATGTTGATCTTAATTGGGTGTGTAGGTGTTTTATTAGGCATTGTGGGGGCAGCCTTATTAGCAAGAAGAATCATATTTCCCCTCAAGGAATTAGTGGATGGGACTGTTAAAATATCAAAGGGCGATTTTTCTCAAGAGATTGATATTAATTCAAAGGACGAAATAGGAGATTTGGCTCAGAGTTTCAACAAGATGAGCAATCAACTGCTTCTGGCTAGAAAAAGAATGCAAGAAGCCAACAGGAAGCTGGTTCAGGCAGAGAAATTGGCCTCGATCGGCCGCATCTCTGCAGGTATTGCTCATGAAATAAGAAATCCTTTGACTCCTGTGAAGTTAAACATCCAAAAGCTGTTTGAGAGTGAACATCTGGATAAGATAGAGAAGGACTATTTGACAATATCCCAGGAAGGAATAAAACAAATAGAAAATTTCATAAAGGAAATGCTCAATTTTACACGTGTATCTAACTTAAACATCAATCGATTTTCTATGGAGCAAATCATTAATGAGTCTGTTAAAATGATGGTCGATTCTCTAGAATTGAAAAAAGTGCTTCTGGAAAAGGATTTTCAGAAAGGAGTTCCTCAGGTAGACGTGGATGGCGATAAGTTGAGGCAGGTTATTTTAAACATTCTCCATAATGCATGTGAAGCAGTTGATGAAGGGGGGCGAATCAGAATTTCTCTTTCTTATTTAAAGGCGGAATCGGGAGGAAAAGTGAGAATTAAAATATCTGATGATGGCATCGGGATTCTAGATAAAGATTTTGAAAATATTTTTGAGCCTTTTTATACAACAAAGGCTTCTGGAATTGGTTTGGGTTTAGCTAATGCCAGAAAAATCATCGAGCAGCATAATGGTTCTTTAAGAACTGTGAAAAAAGAAGGGAGGGGGTCTTCTTTCGAAATTCTTATCCCCTGTGAAGGTGAAATATGAAATCAATTTTAATAATAGACGACGATTTATTAATAAGGAAAACTTTATTGTCTAATTTTTCTAAAGAAGGCTTTGAAGTTTTATTAGCCGAAAACGGAGAGGAAGGGCTTCGAAAATATAAGCAGAACCTTCCAGATTTCGTCATGTTAGATATTCGACTTCCGGATATGGATGGGATTGATGTCTTGATGCAGATCAAAGATAAAAATAAGGATGCCTGTGTTATCATAATGACCGCTTTTGACGACATGAAGACAACAGTGGAAGCAATCAAATACGGAGCTTTTGAGTATTTAGTAAAACCTCTCGATAATGTTGAACTGGATCTAACAATTAAAAAAGCCATAAAAGTAAGAAATCTTGAGGATAAACTTAGTTACCTTTTGGAAGAAAAACAGAAAGGATACACAATCGACAATATAATCGGCCATTCTGCTCAAATGAGGGAGGTTTTTAAATTAATTGGATCTGTAACAAGCACAAGAACGAATGTTCTTATACAGGGCGAAAGCGGGACCGGGAAGGAATTAGTAGCTAAGGCAATTCACTATAACAGCCCTTATAGCAGCGAACCTTTTGTTGTTATTAATTGTTCTGCCATTTCAGATACTTTATTGGAAAGCGAACTCTTTGGCCATGTTAAGGGTGCTTTTACTGATGCGGTTTGTGAAACGAGAGGAAAATTTGAAATAGCCAGGAGAGGAACTTTATTTCTTGACGAGGTCGGAGATGTTTCACCAAACCTTCAATCGAAGTTATTAAGGGTTATTGAGACGAGGGATTTCATGAAGGTCGGTGGGGAAAAAGTCCTCCGGACCGAAGCAAGAATAATTGCAGCTACAAACCAGGATTTGAATGAGTTGGTTGGAAAAGGAAAATTCCGGGAAGACCTGTATTACCGCCTGAAAGTAGTTGAAATAATTCTTCCTCCCCTCAGGGAGAAGACAGAAGACATCCCAGAATTAGTAGCTTATTCACTGGAAAAAATAAATCGTGAACTCCGCAAGAATGTGAGAAAAGTTCCTCCTCATGTTATGAAAGTCCTGAAAAGCCTCCCATGGAGGGGGAACGTTAGAGAACTAGAAAATGCCTTGATTCGTGCAGTTATATTGGCTAAGGGAGATGTTGTTCTTGAAGAAAATCTGCCGCTTTATACACCACAAAAAAGATTATTTCCTAAAGAGCTTGTACCTTTGAAAGAGATTGAGAACAACTATATATGTTATGTATTAAAATGCCAAAAGGGCAATAAAAGCCGTACCAGCCAGATTCTGCAAATAACTCGTCCTACACTTGATAAAAAAATCAGGGAATATAAAATTGATATGGCGAATTTGTAAAAATTGATGGGGAAAAAGGCCATAAAAACATTGCTGCCTTCATTTTTCATTTATTTTCTGCTTATTATTTTTTCTGGAAATAATCTCATAGCAACAACTCATTCATGGAAGTTTAGTGAATCGACAATAAAAAGAGAAGAATTAACCGATGAATCCTGGATGGGAGTCTATGTGAAGGGAATAAAAGTTGGATATGTTCACAGCCAGGAGTTTTCCTTCCAACGAAATGGAAAGAAATTCAGTAAAAATACCAGTGAATCAAACATGAGAATCTCGAGATTAGGTGGAAGACCGATTGAATTAAAAAGCACTATTGAGGTTTTGTCTGATGAGAACGGAAATCCTTTAGAGGGTATTATCAGGACAAAGATGTCGGACAGTGAGACCATAATAAAAATTGAGGTGCTTCCTGGTAAAATTGTTTTTAAAACAGGAGAGAAGTTAATAAAGGAAGTGCCTTGCTCAGAAAAATTTTATTTTGAGGTGCCTGTTGGGAATATTATTGAAGAAGAAGGCTTAAAACAAGGAGCAAAATATTCATTCAAGATTTTAGATCCGCTTTTACAATCTTTGGCAGATTGTTCATTCGAAATTATCGACAGGGAGGATATCCTTGTCTTAGGAAGAAAAATGAGTTTATGGCATGTAAAAGAGGACACAGCTTCTATCATTCCAGTCACTATGAATGGATGGATCGACGATAATGGAAAGTGCTGGAAATCCGAAATCAAGACAGGTTTTATTACTACAACTTCCATCCGGATGACACGGGAAAATGCCCTGAAAATATCTGATGAGAACTTTGATATTGCCTTTTCTACAATTATAAAATCCAATATTATATTGGATAATCCACAGGATGTTCGAAAGATGACGTTTAAACTTAGTGGGATTTCTCTTGAAAAAATTAAGGAATTCCCATTTGATGACCAGAGCCAGAGAATATTAAAACTCAGAGATGATTATGCTCTTGTTCAGACTTCTTCTCAGGTATTCGAGGAGGAACAAGCTCTTCCTTTTCCTGTCCGTGATGAAGGTTTTCAAGAATTTTTAGAGCCGACCTCATTCTGTCAGTCAGATGATATCGATATAAAGAAGAGGGCGAAAATTATAGTGGGAGAGGAAAAAAATTCTTGGAATGCGGCAAAAAAAATTGCAAATTGGGTAAACAGCAGAATGACACCCAATTATGATGTTGGGTTTGCCACGGCGAAGGAAATATTGAAAAACATGAAAGGAGATTGTTCGGAACATACAGTTCTTACTGTTGCTCTCTGTAGGGCAGTAGGAATTCCTGCAAGGGCTGCTGTTGGCATCATGTATGCTCAAGGCATTTTTGCTTATCACATGTGGTCTGAGGTTTATGTAGGGCGCTGGATAAACCTTGATGCTAAATGGCTGGCTGTGGATAAAAAAAGCGGTGAGTATTATACTGATGCCACGCATATAAAATTTGGCCGGACTGCCCTAGGCGAAAATCTGTTCAGTGAAATGGCCAGGGTAATATCGGAAATAATTGGGAAACTCAAGCTGGAAATAACCGAATATTATCAGGATAGATAACTAACCTGTGTTATTCGTAAAAAATACCGATAATAGATTTGGAATTTATCATATGGTGAGATTAGTGTAGGATGACAAGTGAATTTTCCAGATTACTTATCCAGTGAGGGGACAAACATAATCGACTTGTTAACCGTATTTAAAATCTTCCAGGTAACACTGCCGTAAGCCCATCCTTGTATTCCAGAGTACCCATGGCTTGACATAGCAATCAAGCTGCAGTCTTTTTCAGCGGCAAGTTTGATTATTTCTTCAGCGCTGTCTCCAACCCTTATCTCACGCTTTACGGTTGATTTCGTTCCTGATATGTTAGAGGCTATTCCATTTAAATAACTTTGAGCCTCTTCTTTTTCTTTGTCTATATCCTGGTCGTTAAAGCGGACATACTCCAGTCCGCCAATAGTATGGACATGTTTACCCAGTTCCACTACATGAAACAGAATAATCTCAACCTTTAATTTCTTTGCTAATGCTGCCATATATGGGACTATTCCAGCACTTCTATCCGAGTAGTCAAGCGGTACAAGAATCCGGCTGAATAATCTTGTCTCATCCGATTCTTCCGGCTTCTCTTTGGCTCTTACAATTATTAAAGGAATACATACTCTGTGGAGTACTTTATGAACAGTGCTTCCCATTGACCATGGTTTTATTCCGGAACGGCCGTGAGACGAGATTATAATTATATCGATATTGCTTTTTTCAGCATATTTGATGATTTCCTCAGCAGGCTTGCCTCCTAAAATTACTGTTTTAACACTGGCTGCCGAGGTTTTCATAATATTTTTTAACTGTTCGGCCTCATTATGTATATAGTTTCTGCATACCTGCCCTTCTTCACTTTCTTCGGAATCACAGACTCCAACCAAAATGGCTTCAGAGCCAAAAGCATTTGACATCTCCACCACACAAGGGAAAACCTGTCTGGCAATCTTAGAGCCGTCAAGCGGAACAAGAATTTTCTTATACATTTTTACACCCCCAAATTAGGATAATAACACGAAAACATTTTATGACCTTAGGTATTTTTTATTAAGCATATCTGATAACAAGATACAGCCAGCACACGGCAACAACCATGATCATTGCAGGAAGAGCATACTTAAGGAATTTTCCCCAGCTAATCGGGTAACCTTCACGCTCGGCGATGGCTGTGCCGACCACATTAGCAGAGGCTCCAATAGGAGTGGCATTACCTCCTATGTCTGTACCAAGAGCTAATGTCCAGGCCAAGGTATGCAGATCCAGGCCCGCTGTCTTAGAGAGGTTAGAGATTACAGGAACCATTGTAGCAGCAAATGGTATATTATCTACAATAGCCGAAGAAAAAGCTGATACCCATAGAATTATAGGTATCACAATAAGAATGTTTCCTCCTGATATGTCGCCTATAAACTTGGCAATAATTTTTAAAACTCCTGTCTCTTCTAGTCCCCCAACGCATACGAATAGTCCAATAAAGAAAAGCAGTGTGCGCCAATCCACTCTTTTAATTATGTGTAGAGCCATTTTGGAGGAGGCGAGTAGTGTGAAGGATGCTGCAATGACACCTATCAGAGCTACAGATAAACCGGTCTGAGCATGTGTAACCAACAGAATCACAACGATAATAAAAATTAGTGAATTTAACTTGAAAAGACCGGGCTTCTTTATTGCATCTCCAGGCGATGGGTAATGAGTAAGAGTTGTCTCGCCCTGGGAAGACTTAAGGCTCTTACGGAAGGCCATATAAAAAAAGCCCAGAGTCAAAAGCATCCCAATCCAGGCTATTGGGCCCGTGTTTTTGGCAAAATCGGAAAATGTATAACCGAGAGCGGTCCCGATTATAATATTGGGTGGATCCCCGCACATTGTAGCGCTTCCACCGCAGTTGGCGGCAAAAATTTCTGCGATTATTATTGGGACAGGATCAAATTTAAGTAAACGGGCCAGTTCAATTGTGACTAAAGTTAAGAATAGCAAAACAGTTATACTGTCGATGAACATGGACAGGAAACCTGAGAGTAGCATAAATGTAACCAGTATAGGAACAACTTTGTAGTTAACTTTTTTGGCGACATACAGGCATAACCAGCGGAAGAATCCAACTTCGCCAAGTCCTTCGACCATAGTCATCATTCCGCCTATGAAGATAATTGTCTGCCAGTTGATACCGCGGGATTCGATATGCTCCTGGCCCGGAATCCAGAAGTTAAAGTGGAATAACTGATTAAGATTCAAGACATTGAAAACTGCTTCTGAACTATGTAATGTTATGAAAAGAACGACAAATAAAGTTATGAAAGCTCCGATTAGAGCCGGAATATAGCGGTGAACCTTGCCGATTATAATTGCAGTGAACATTATTGTGAAGACTAGAATAGCAAGAATTTGACTTATTAACACCAATTGCCTCTTATTACTATTATATCGGAAAAGATAAGTTAAAAAGGCAACATTATAGCAGATTTTAGTTTGAAGTAAAAGCAAGGTAAAATCCAAATTGTTCATCCCTGTTTTGTTTGATAAATGTTATAATCTTTATTCAGGAATTTTAAATAGTCCTTATGGTCAAATATGTGTTTTTACATGGATTGGTGGCTTTGTAAGTAAGTCTTTATTAGAATGGAGAAAAAAGTAGTGAGATATTGTATTAATTGCGGCTGTGAATTAAGAGTTAGGAAAGAAGAAGGAAGAGAAAGGTTTTTCTGTTCAGCATGCAGCTGGGTGAATTATGAGAATCCGCTGCCTTGTGCTGCAGCATTTGTGAGGAATAAAAAAGGGGAAATACTTCTTGTAAAAAGGGGAGTAGAGCCTGAGAAGGGGAAATGGGCGCTGCCGTCCGGTTTTGTTGAAATCGATGAAACTACGGAGCAGGCTTGCCTAAGAGAACTTGAAGAAGAAACTGGAATGAAAGGGAAGATTTTAAAGTTGATAGGAGTTTATTCCCAGAAATCCTTAAGGTATAAGAATGTGATAATAGTTGGATATCATGTTGCAGCCAGCGGCAGACCATCTGCTGGTTCAGATTCCCAGAGCGTAGATTTTTTTTCTTCAAAAGAGCTGCCGGAAATCGCATTTTCCAGCCATGCAAAAATTATTGAAGATGGACTGAAGGCAGGAAAAAAATGAAAGCTTATCTGGACTGCTACCCCTGTTTTTTTAGCCAGGCAATTAAAACCTCGCGTATTATAACTTCTGATGACAGGAAGATCAGGCAAGTTTTGGATGCAGTTGCTGAGTTTCTTCCAGGGATTTGTTTTGAGGCAACTCCTCCTGAGATTGGGCGGGAAGTTTACAGGATTATATCTGAAATTACAGGGGTGGCTGACCCGTATCAAAAAATAAAAGAAGAATGCACAAGGCAGGCGCTTTCTTTATACCCCGAATTGAAAAAAATGGTAGATGATTCCCAAGATCGATTGATGGCTGCAGTTAAAGTTGCAATTGCCGGAAATATCATTGACTTTGGTGCCAATGCTGATTTTGACTTAAGAAATGATATTGAGACAATTTTATCACAGGATTTTGGTATCAATCATTATAAGGAATTTTGTGAAGGTTTGGGGGGGGCAAAAAAGGTTCTTTATATTGCAGACAATGCAGGAGAAACGGTTTTTGACAGGATTCTTATTGAAGAGATTCAAAAACCTGTTATCTATGTTGTCCGTGAAAAACCCGTGATCAACGATGCTGTGCGAAAAGATGCTCTTGAGGCTGGGATTGGTAGTGTGGCTGAAATCATTTCTTCTGGTTGCGATGCTCCGGGAACGATTTTAAAATTGTGTTCCAGTGAGTTTATGAAAGTGTACAGGTCAGCTGATTTCGTCATTAGCAAGGGCCAGGGAAATTATGAAGGCCTTTCTGGGGAAGCGAGGCCGATTTTTTTCCTTCTAAAAACGAAATGTGCTGTTATAGCCCGGGATATTGGAGTGGAAAAAGGGCATATCATATTGATGAAAGCTGGGAGAGGAAATATATACTGAATTCAAGTTATGAATAATTCATATTGGTTTGACAGATGAAAACTATTGTGAATAAAATATGGAAAAAGGCACTTATGGAGTAAGAGTATCCACTCATATCTATATAACATTTAAACATATTGATATGTTTCTTGAAGGGATTACTCATCTGGTAAAGCATAAGGCCTAGCAGTTCAGGCCCTGCATCTGTGGAGGTATGATATGAAAAGACAGTATGCTCTTGTTATTTCCTTATTTATGTTTATCTCTCTTTCTGTACAGTTGTCACTTTTCCCCTGCACTGTAGCTGTGATTTCCGGAAAAGCAACAAGAGACGGAAGGCCCTTGATGTGGAAAAACAGGGATACTTCTGTTCTGGATAATAAAATCGTCTACTTCCATGGGAAGAAATATAGCTTCATAGCTCTAGTTAATGCCCTGAGTGAAAAGCAGGATAGTGCATGGGCAGGCATAAATACTCAGGGTTTTGCCATTATGAATTCAGCTTCTAACGACCTAGTTATCGTTAAGGATGGCATGGCCCATAACGGAAGCTTTATGAAGCGAGCTCTTGAAGAATGTGCCGATGTTTCGGATTTTGAAAAACTGCTCATAAGTACAAACAACAATCGCAAGGTTGCAGCTAATTTTGGAGTCATTGATGCTAAGGGCAATGCCTGTTTCTTCGAAACAAGCAATTCTTCCTTCGTGAAATTCGATGCTAATGACCCGCGAGTGGCTCCTCAAGGCTATATCATCCGGACCAATTATGCATTCACTTCCCCCATTAAAAATGGAGGAGGAGGGTATATCCGTTTTGAAAGAGCATCAAGGTTGTTTCAAACTGCAGCAGCGGAAGGCTGTATCACGGTTAAATTTATTCTTCAGCAAGTGGCAAGAGACCTGGTTAATCAGAAGCTCAATTCATATCCAATTTCAAAACAAAAAATTTTTGATCCTTCTTTGGCTGTATATATCAACACAAATGACACCATAAACCGCAACTCTTCTGCTTCTGTAGCCCTATTTCATGGTGTTTCAAGCCCGAAGGATGCCTATCTTTCGACTATGTGGGTTCTCCTTGGTCAGCCTGTCTGTACTGTTGCTGTCCCATTATGGGCGAATACAGCCGCTGTCCCTCCAGAGCTTAGTGGCCCAGAGACTGTCCCCATGAATGACTTTTCCAGAGCCATTGCCTCCTATCTTTACCCGGACAAAAGAGGACATATGAGCCAGTATTTAAATATCAGCCGGCTATTAAATTATAGAGGAAATGGAGTTCTTAACCGGCTTTTTAAGATTGAAAATCAGGTATTTTTCGAAACAAATGAACAACTAAAAAAATGGAAAAATAACAAACCCGGAAGACAAGAAATTTTCGAATTTGAAAAGAAAATCACAAATTGGGTTTACAAGTCCCTCAATGAGTCTTTCCCTGATATAAAACCTCAGGCTAAAAAAGATTCCTCCTGAGTTAGTCCGAGGAAAAGGCTGAATAAGGCCCCGGTATATACTGTCAGGCTTTACTTCAAAACATTCTTCAGATTAAATAAAGATTCAATGGAAGCAGCTATTTTTGCAGGAAGCGTTCCTTGAAAGTCGGCTCTCTGCCAGCCATTTTTAGGAAAATATCCAGAGGCACAAGTGAAAAATCCGGCCCCAGTTTATCCAGGATGCTTTTCACACGTTTAACATTGCTTGATTCACGCACATGAACAAGAAGGAAATAAGGCCTTTTTTTATTGATAAAGGCTAACTCTTCCAGATCGGCAACAGCATCCGCTTCGCTGCGTGTAGGGGAAAGATAATAGTCGTACGAGATAAGAGGTTTTTGATCTTTAACCGTGAAAGTAAAAGCAGGTGCATACCCATTAACAAAGCCCTGTACATCTGGCATACTATTGTAATATGCATCGACAACAGCCTCGGTGAGCTCTGTGTTGCCCTCGACTGTTGCCCCTTCCGAATAGTCCATGATCTCGAATATGTTGAGGTCAAGCTTCTTCATCAATTCATGGGCTTTATGAATAAGTGTGGGCAGCCGCTCTAGTGGAACAGCTTTAGGGTACATGTAGCCGGGACCGGATAAGCAGCCGATAAAAAAGTCGTTGGGGGTTGCCGTGGAATAGAAATATTCCATCATGGCCGGTGCCATCCACACGTAGTTCATGATCACTTCCCAGGCATATGGAATTTCTCCACGTCCGGGTTTAAGCCAGGCCCCGATTCCCAGCCCATCTGTTTGGACGCAGGAAATGTAGACCTTTTTCTCTGGCGTGTAGTCTTTGCCGGGGATAAGGTTATGGTTATTAGTGAATTTGAAACCTGCAGATGCGGGAACCTGGCTGCTGAAGCTCAGATTGGGTAATGTGTGCAGGCCTTCTACCCTGAGCCCGTGTTGAGAGGTTAATTTTACGTATTCCCTTTCCAGGTCTTTTCCGTAGGAATGCCAGCCCATAACCATGGACATGGGCTTCATTTCGCTGAGGAGTCTCTTGGCCAGGGCATATTCCTCGGTGTCAGATTCCCTGCAGGACAAATCGCTGAAGAATGCTTTTTTATAAATACCCCAATCCGCGACTCCCGGTTTCATGATTTTTCCTGATTCTCCTCCCATCCAGATTATGAACTCATTACTGCAGCGGTCCCAGTACTGGTTATAAGCCCATTCATAGATCTCGGCGTCAGACTGCCCGGAAAACTTACCACGGAAATCTGCGACTGGCTTCAGCCCAGCTTTTTCGAGCATGGGAATCATTTTTTCACTTACTACTACGGCTTTTTCCAGACCGGCAGCGGTAAAGGCGACAATGAGAGAAGTCCTCACGTTTTTATCCCAGATCACATAACCTTTGATATGTTTCTTGAGGGTATTTAAAGCCTGTTCAGGAGTTTTTAACTCTCTGAAGGTGAAATTTTTCTGGTTCTTGTAAAATTCGAAGACTGAGGGAGTATATGTGAATGCCCAGGTTTCAGGATATATGAAGTACAGTTTGGGAGCTCCTGTATTGGCCACTCCCTGCAGGCTGATGAGAAAGGCCTGCTGGTCCAGTCTGCCGTCGATTTCCCAGTTGTCCTCCAGTTTCATGAAGTAGGCGTTTTTGGAATCTGCGTGTTTTAACACGTATTTCACTTCCGTGCCGGTTTTACGTGAGGAGCGGTTGATTCTGTATGTAAGGATTTCTTTATTCTTAGAAAGCTCATACGTGCTTGTGCTGAAAACCTGTGATATTCCCTGGGAACTTTGGACGTCATAACATTCTTCCAGTTTTAGCCGCGTCCCTTTATTTTCCCATGCAGCCCTAATCTGCCGTTTTGAACCCACAGCCATAGAAAGTCCCATAAACACATTTGTTGGGAATAGGCGGTTGCTTATGGGAAGCAGATTAGTGCTTCCATCGGTTTTTAGGATAAGCTTCTCTGTGAAACTTCTGGATCTCCCCCATGTTTGGTTGATTATTACAGAAGGTCCATGCAGTTGAATCTCCAGGGTTAATGTTCGGTAAAGGCCAATTTCTGAACTTTTATCTGGGATTAGTATCCATTTGCCATTGAATCCAGTGTTGCCTTGAGCTTCTATCACTGCAGGAAGCAGAAGGATGATTGAAAGTGCACAGGCGAAACAGCAAGATTGCCAGCTCCTCATTTTTTTGATCTTTGTCATTGATTCCCTCCTTTTTCCCTCTTTTTATTATTTCAACGTATTTTGTTTACCACGTTATTATATTATCTTAGAAGATTATTATACAGGAGTTTGGGGTCGGGCCAAGCTAATTACTTTTTTTATCCTTATCCGGTTTGGGAGCATCCATTGGTGGACGAGGTTAGCCGAAAACTGGCATGATGCCAGCGCAGTATATTTTGCATAAGGGAGAGATTAATAAGCCTATTTTGTTCATTCCGGATGTCCAGTTTGGCTCATCACAAAAATGGATACATGGATTAATAATCAGAGAGTAGCAAATGGAGTAAAAAATCTGAAAGGTGGGAGGAAAAGACCTCAGATTGTAACATGAAAGAAAATCATATATAATTTTCACTGGAAATTTTCAGAAAGAAGGAAATATCTTGTCAGGAAAAATGGCAAAATTAGGAAAAGGTATAACAACATAAGAATAGAAATATAAGGAGAAGATGTGTTGAATGGATAAATATGTAGAGAAAATTATTGTTCAGAAAGTCTCTAAGAGTTTTGATTGTTTAAACAAGTCTATTCAGGCTTTTAAAAGGTTATTGAAAGAGGATGCTTATTCAGGATCTTCGGAGTATTACCGGGCCAGAAGTTATCTTAGAGATGGAGAGATATTTTTCAAGGAAGCACTAAAGGAGGCTAAAAAGTTTCTGGGACCGATACCAGAGTATGCGTCACAGGATTTTGAAAAATGGCGATTAGACATGCTCGAAAAAAGTAAGGTATTAGCAAAAACTCAAAATCTTGAACTTTTGCAGTCAGAGCTCAGTGAGGATGAGTTTTTAAATGAATGGATGGATAAAGAGGAAATAGGTAATCTTTTAGAAAAAGATTTTCAGGCGCAGCAAATAGGAAAAAGAAAGTTATCTAATATTAAAGTTCGAATAGCAATTGAAAAATTGAAAGAACTTATCTCACAGGCTAAAGAATTAAAAAAAAATGCCATGGAAAAGCAGCAAATGAATGTCTGAAAATATTAACTCATTTTTGGATAAATCAGCTAGACTAGATTACGGAGCAGACAGGAAAAGGGATTCTCTTCTCCACTCGCCCCATTCCTCCTGCTGCTTGGAATTTAACGGTGGGAAGCAGCCCATCGACGCCTGCGCTGTACTGAAGTGATCAATTTTATTCTTGTATTTGATTATACCTGAAGCAGTCGACTGTATGGTCATTGACCACACCGACGGCCTGCATGAAGGCGTAGCAGATTGTTGGCCCGATGAATTTAAAGCCCCTGCGTGAAAGATCTTTACTCATTGCCTCTGATTCTGATGTTTTCGCTGGGATGTCCTTTACAGATTTCCATGATTATTCATAAATGTACAGGTATTCAATCCTTTATGCAACTCTGATCATGCAATACCCTAAATTAGTAGATTAAGTATTGTGTCCCCGGAACTACAGAAACGAATTTCTTTTTCTGAAGCGATTTGGTTATAATGATGTTCCTCGATAATGAGGTTTTTGTATGTTTAATATTCAGGGAGAAAGTTGATTAAAGAACTTGCTGTTTCCGGTGCTGGAATTGTAGTTCTTATTTTATATTTATTGTATGAGCGCTTGCTTATTGCTAAAAGAATCCAGTGCATACCGCTGCGGATTTGTGTGACCGGCACGAGGGGAAAATCCAGTGTTGTGCGGCTCATAGCTGCTTCCCTGAGAGAATCTGGAATTGCTGCTGCTGCTAAAACAACAGGGTCGAAACCCGTCATAATTTTCCCAGACGGCAGTGAGAAAGAAATCCAGCGGCATGGAAGCCCAACCATTCTTGAAGAGAAAGAAGTTTTAAAAACCGCTGCAAGTTCTCATGCCCAGGCGCTTGTTCTGGAATTAATGGGCATCCATCCTGAGTCACTCTACACCGAGTCGGTTCAAATTCTCAAACCCAATATTCTTGTGATAACAAACGTCCGCCTCGACCATTTAGTCCAGATGGGAACATCGAGGGAGGAGATTGCTGTGAGTTTTTCATCCTCGATTTCTGATAATTGTACGATTTTTATTCCGAAGGAGGAATATTTCCCTGTTTTCCAGAGGACAGCAGGGAGGTTAAATTCGAAAATCATTCGGGTTCAAGAAGAGTCTTTTAATGAATATTTTCAATCGGAAGAGAAACTGCTTTCTCTGGAATTTAAAGAGAATATCTGTCTTTCTCTTGCTGTTTCTGAATTTCTGGGAATAGATAAAGACACAGCTTTTAGAGGGATGTCCAAGGCCCTTCCGGATTTTGGAAGCCTAAAGATATGGACTGCTCAGGTAGGTTCGCCGTCACGGAAATTGTTTTTGGTAAGTTGTTTTGCCGCTAATGACCCGAAGTCAACAAAAGATGTCCTGTCAAAGATTAAGGGGACTGGCCTTTTGACCGGGAAGGAAATAATCGGGTTCCTAAATCTCAGGTCTGACAGGGGAGATCGGACTCTTCAGTGGGTTGAGGCAGTAAGAAGAGGCGCTTTAAAAGGATTTCACAAGCTTGCCGTTATTGGGAAGCATTCATTGGTTTTTAAGAAAAAAATCGGCCGTTTAAACGGGACAGAAGTTATTGTATTTAGAAATCAGACCCCTCGAAAAATCATGGAGAGAGTACTGAATTGTAAAGGAAGAGAAGCGGTTTTGATAGGGATGGGAAACATGGGAGGCACCGGGGAAGCATTTGTGAATTATTGGAAATCTATAGGAAAAAAATATGACATATGAGACTCTTTTTATCGGCCTGCTAATCGCTGTCCTCTATGTAGAAATCACAGGCTTTTACCCGGGAGGGATCATTGTTCCTGCTTATGTGGCGCTTTATCTGGATCAACCGGTAAGAGTGCTGGCAACTATTGTAATTGCTTTTTTAAGCCTCTATATCTACAGAGCCCTCTCTAGATTTATTATACTTTTTGGAAAGAGAAGATTCGTGATGCTTGTATTTATAGGAGCATTTTTAGCTCAACTGTGGTTTTTACTTTTTCCAAGGCTTTTCATGACTTCTTTAGAATTGAGGGCTGTTGGATGGATTATTCCGGGGCTTCTTGCCAACAACCTTGAGAAGCAGAAGATTATTCCTACTCTTGCTTCTTTGATTACCGTCTCAATAATAACATATTTTTTAGTTAGGGTTCTTGTATACTTCGGCTTATGATTATGGCTGATTTGCTTTTTTTGAAAAACATGAAATTTCCCAGAGAAAATGCCGGAAAATATCGTAAATTTATATTTGTTCTTTGCGTTTTGAGTATCCTGTTTTTTATCCTGGCCAAAATTGTTCCTCCTGGAGATGGGAAAGCGTTTAGGAAAGATATGTTGGGGGCCTCGAAAACTATGGCCGAGGCAACAGAGTGTGTAAAAAAGTGCCGGGAGTCGAAATCTTATACTCTGGATAAAAGCAAAGATAAAAACCGGACAGGACTTATAGGATTAGAGTATTCTTCAATAACGACTTCGATTGGAAACCTGGAGTCAAAGCGGACAACGACTAACCCAAACTTTGCAGGGCTTGTTGTTTTTCTACTCACAGAAGCCGGAGTAAAGAGGGGGGATGCAATTGCAGTTGGAGCTTCGGGTTCTTTCCCTGCCTTAATTGTAGCAGTACTTTCTGCAGCAAAAGAAATGGATTTGAAGCCTCTTGTAATGTGTTCTCTAGGATCTTCTCAATGGGGGGCGAATGACCCGGATTTCCATTTGCTTTCTATGATGGAATGTCTGTGGAAGAACGGGATCTTTGACATAAAACCAATAGCCCTTTCTCTGGGAGGAGACCATGATACAGCAGATGACATGGATGCTTATGGCAGTTCTCTACTTGCGGAGGATATAAGAGAGAGCGGGATTTTATATCTTCATGAGCCGGATTTAATGAGTAATGTGAAAGAAAGAATGAACCTGTATGAAGCAGAAGCGGGCGAGAAAAAAATCAAGGCTTTTGTAAATATCGGAGGGAGCTGGTCTAACATGGGGATTGATTCGGCTATATTAAATTTGAAGCCCGGACTTTTAAAAATCAAACACATTCCTCCTGTTGAGAGAAGAGGTGTTATTTACGAAATGGCCGCAATGGGGATACCCGTGATTCACCTGCTTTATATAAATGGCCTTACTAAGCAGTACGGACTTCCTTGGGATCCTGTTCCTCTTCCAAGCCCGGGAAAAGGGAATATATATGAGATCAGCCGGGAGAGACAGCCAATGTTCATAATCATAGCAGCCGCCTATTTGCTCATTGTAATAATTATGCTGTCCTTCAGGAAAGTGAGCTGAATTTGACTCGCTGTGGTAAATTCTGCGTGTTTTAGAAGCAGCTGGCCTGACCTCCTGAAAACAGCCTGTATTCTATTCGTATAGAATTTTCTTTTGGTCTGCTTTTAACGGGTCATGTAAGAAGAAGCCTGTCCCTTTTTTTATCACTTCTGCATAATGGGGAATATTTTGAATCTTTACTCCTTTTTCCGGGTGATCTTCAGTCCAGAGTTCTGTTATTTGGAGTATTGTCGAGCAGTGCCTGCCAACTCGTTTGTCAATTGGCCACCCGTTTTCGTCCATTTTTTCGAACAGGAGGCCGTGTTTGCCAGCCTTGACAATAAATTTATCCTTTCCTTCAAGGAGGAGTGCTCTATCAGTCCTGCCTCTTGTTGCGTCAAGGAAGGGCTCGGGGGCTTCTAAGAGAAGGGATATTGAATCAGTATGGTCTCCGATTTCCCTGTGAGAGAGGCCGCGCAGTGCCTCTGGTGAGTATTCCATGCCGATGTCGAAATCTTCCATGCCTGATATCATCATAGAAGTCATTGCTGCAAGGTCCTGTCCTTTTGGGTGGGCGACAATAGTACTTATGACGGGATACTGAAGTTCGGCTTCATGAAGATCAATTGTAATATCCACTTTTTCTTTCCTGATTAGCTGAGTCATGGCATAACATGTTTTTTCTGTGAGAGTGCCGTTTGGCCTGCCGGGCCATGTTCTGTTCAGATTGCGAATGTCAACGTATGCCAGTTCTTGACGGCTGGGATAATGAATGTAAACTTCAGGGTCTGGCCACTGGTCAAGGGGATTCGACCATCGGTCCCCCATCCGAAATTTCTGCCCTCCCCAGGATGTAGGGATTGTAAAATCAGACGGATATGCCCCACCCAGACGGGTCACTGTAGAAGCACTTTTATTGGCCGAAAGAATAACAAACAGCCTTCCCTGGATGACCCGTGCATTTTCAGCGAATATCCAGGCTGCCAGTCGGGCTGCTGGCTCTTCCGGATGCGTTCCTCCGAGGATGAGAACAATACCGCCTGGTTTTTCCCCTTCTAGGATATATACATTCGAATCATTGATAGTGCCTTTTATCCCGGCAAAATAGTCACTCAATTTTTTGATTTTGGTTGTTTCGGTGCTTGTAACGACCGGCTCTTTTAGATGACGGCTTTGGTAAAAACTCACTCCTGCAAAAATCATGAGAGTAAATCCCAGCGATATTATGATAATTTTTCTTATGTACATCCACTTGGCTGACGGCATTTTTTCCTCTATTTCAAACGGAACAATCTAAGGAGAAAAGGCATGAGAATGATTATATAAAGAACTTCTTCCTGCCATTTTTTGCTCTTTATAAGGTTCCATATCATGAGAATACAAATATATCCTGTCAGAAGATAATATAGTATTGTGATTATCATTGGAAATGATTCTCCCATAAAAGTAAAGATCCAGAGATTTTTCCGCGTGTTTTTATCATTATAAAAGGGTTAAAAAACTCAGTTCTTTGCTAAAAAATATTATTAAAATCCCTGCAGTTATGATAATGATGCCGGGTATGATGCAGTGTTTTAAAAGCTGTGAATATGGTTCTTCCATTGAAGTGATTTCCTTTGTTAAGCGTCCTATGATTGCTGTTGGCGGAAGTGCGTCACCCAGGGGCCAGATTATGCTCATCCCTGCCAGCGCTATGATCGGGTTAAGTCCGATTGTATTAAAAAGCAGAACCAGTGGAACACCGAGAACCGGTGCGGCACCCCACATGAGAACAGCTTCGGAAACGGGCAGGACAAAAGAAAAGGAAAGAATCACTATAGTAACAGGAAGCGTTACGGTTGTTATGGCAATCAATCCTCGAACACCAGTCAAGGTCATAATTTGAACGAGTATCCCGACACAGGTTAATGTTCCTATTAAAGGAAGAAGCTGGTGAACGGTATCCCTGGAAATCTTCAAGATATTGAGTTTTTCAGGCGAGAGAGAAAAACTTATTAGTGCAGATACAACAAACATCATGGGCAGCCCGATAACAGGAAGCGTATGAGGCCAGATTCTTCCTGCGGCTACCAAAAAAATAAAGACAAAAAAAGGGGCGGATACACGGATCCAGTTCATTTTGGAAGGGGCTTCCGGAAGTTCTTTTAAAGCTTTTTCCAAATCGACAGGTTTTGCTTTCCAGCCCAGGATGAAGATTGTAATCAATGAGAGAAAAACACAGGGAATGAGAAGAGGAAGAAAAAATCCCACATAGGGCATATTGACTCCGGCAGCAGTGAGCATTGCCCAGAGGCTCACTGGAGGTGCGGCTGCGCTTAAACCCGCCAGGATGAAGATTATCGCTGCTGTTTTGGGTTTGGAAATTCCCATATAATTCAGAACGGTAGCAATCATGCCCCCTGTTATCAAGACTGTTACACTGCCTGCGCCGGTCAAGGCGCCAGGGATTAGAAGAAGAAATGTGATTAAAACGAATAGAATGACTTTCCGGCGGTGGAATCTGGAGAGTATTCTTCTAACTACAAAGGCGACTCCACCTGATTCTTTGAGAAAGTTCATGAATATGGTCGCTGTAATGAAAATAAGAATTATATCCAGGTAGGTAAATGCTCCCTCTACGATATGCCTTGCTGGAATGCCAGCTCCTCCTACAAGGCCTCCTGTGATTGCAGCCATAAACAGGGAAATTTCTGTTGATATTTTTAAGGATTTTACTGCGATGTATGTCAGTATCATCACCGCTAGAACGATTTCTGGAGAAGCGGTCATATTATCAGTATCTTTTTGTTATGGTTATAACCGAAACGCAGTTATAAGTTTTAAGAGTGGGTGTATATCTGCAGAGTGTCGAGTCTACAGTTAAGATGCCCGGCTGGTAATTGTCCCACCTGTAACGATGCATGTCATATTTCGAGCCTGTAATTGATGAAAGCTCTGGAACACCTGAAGATACTTTAGGCAGATTTAAATGCCTCAATACTTTATTTAAGAAAGAGACGTCCTTCATATGAAAATATTGTCCTGAGTCATCTCTAGTGAGTTTAAGTTCGGGTCTTGGGTCATCAAATACATATTGTGTGAATTTGCTCTGAGAAGTATCGCCTTTTTCGATATGATAATTGTAAATCTGCGTTCTTTCCGGAAGAATTTTATTTTTTATATCATATAATGTCAGCTTGCTGGATTCACTTTGTTGAAGATAAATCAAGGCGGATAGAAAAAAAAGGAAGACTAACAGAGCGCGGAATATATATTCATTTTGTCTCCTGAGAAGGATTACCAACAGCCAGATTGAAGAAAGAAGAAGGAGTATGCTTACTATAGCTGTAAGAGTAATTGAATACATATAGATTAACCTTTTAATTTTTGAATATTTTCTCTATTTCGGTGAGGAGATCAAGGTTTTTTTCTACTTCGATCATAGGAATGTTCTTTGCGTTTGAGATGGATGTAAAACGTCCGTCAGTATTTCCGTTTTTATTGATGATTAAAAAGTCACTGTTCGGAGCTACGGCATCAATACTTAGTTCATCTGTGTTGTCTCCCACAGAAGCCCCCTGAGCTCTCCTTTTCATTCCTTCGATGTGAGCTCCTATAATTGTGATGCTCTGGCGGTGTGCTTCTTCGATTAACTTAGCGATCCTGTCCAGTTCGTTGTCAATAGAAATGCCTGCAGCCCCCATTCCTTTAAGGCTTGATCCCATAACAATAATCAGTGATTTATATGGAAAGCCCGACTCCTCCTGGCTTTTTAAATCTTCAGCACTGGCCAGCATATTAACTTCATAGGCTTTAGGCTTGCATCCAAATTTCAACTTCATGAAGAAGACTTTGAGCATAGTAGCTCCGGGACTCTGTCCGCAGGAAGTTATTAAAACCGGCAGTTCGGCTTTTGGAGTTTCGGGCTGATATGCTGAAAAGGAATAGGATATTCCTAATAATGAGATAAATGTTATCAATATGATGAATGATATATAGATTTTTTTCATTGGATACTCCTTTGTGTTAATAACTATATTAATCGAATCGAATATAGCCGTCAACTCTCTTGTGGCAGAACGTTCATTTTTTGTATAAAGCTTTACATACACTTCAGATGCTAATAAATTATACTAGAAGCAGATTCCTGATTGGGACTGATGAATAGCTATGATTTGTATGATATTTGCTATAAAAGTTTCCTGAAAAATGTAAAAATGTCAAAGACTACTCTTTTTTGAGGAGGCATAAAAATGAGAAGAGATATAAAAATCTTTGCTATTATTCTATCGTTATTCTTCTGCTTTAATTCTGTTTACTCACAGGAATCGCAGACGCTGAAGCTTTTAACTCTGAAAAAAGCACAGCTTAATTTGGAACAGATGAAAGGGGATTTTGACAGGGCCTTGAAGCTGAAGGAAGAAGGCTTGATTTCAGAGGAGGATTTTGCCCGGACTCGGACGTCCTATCTTCAAGCTCAGGTCAGCTATCAACAAGCTTTGATAAATTTTATGGGAAGTGAGGCAAGGATTTCCGTTGCAAGTGCCGTGAAATACCAGGATAAAGCCGGTAAAAAATATGTTCGAGTCACTCTTCGGTATTCTTCCAAAGAACTAAAAGAACTTGCTAAATTAAATATTAGAGCAGAAGACCTGTTTCCATTGGACTTCCTTAAGGAGGTAAAAGATGTCTATGTTTCTTTAATATCTGAAGGAAAAATCATATCAGATCCTTATGAGAAGCGAATCGCATCTTTGCCACTAGAAGAGGAGAGGCAGACGACTTTTAAGTTGTTGAAAGATGTAGAGAATCTGGATGTGAATGTTTTTTATGCAGCAAAGAGTGAGACGACTTCGGTATACTTGCAGAAGGGATTAAGCGCAAACATTGTCACAGTGAATTCCGCTCAGTTCTCCCAAGAAGCGGATTTAGAAAGCCAGGCAACTTATGATTTGTCATTAGAAAAATTCAGCGGCGAGGCAAATATTTTTAGGCTTCAAATCGTAAATCTTCCCAAGCAAATCACCTATGAATTTGTTGACCCAAAGACACAGGCGCGTCTTTCGCAGATAAAATTCACAGAAGGGGTAACCTCTATGAAACTTTCTTTGAGACTCTATGTTCCCAAGAATGCAGATGAACAGGTAGTTATTGACAAGCCTATTGAATTTATTGCTCTTGCACTTGACAGTGACCAATTTGCAAAGCTTGAAGAAATACGGTCGGGTGATACGTTCGTCGATGCTAAAGAACTTGAAAAATTGAAAGTTGGGAACGTTAAACTGGAACTCGTTCCAAGAGGAGTAGGAAAGATAGAAATCCAGGCTCTGAATCTCTATCACGAGATAAGGGTTAGTGAAAATGTAAATATGGAGGTAAGAGTTAAAAACATAGGGACAAGGTTACTGAATAATATCAGAATATATGCAGATTTGCCTTTAAACTGGCGTGCCGAAATAAAGCCCGATTTGATTGCTTCTCTAGCACAGAACAAGGAAGAGATCGTTAATATTGACTTCATTCCACCGGAGGATGTCTCTGTTGGTGACTATGAGCCGAAAATAAAAACTGAATGTATCGCTGACAATCGAAGAGTAGAGTCAGAAGATAAAATTGTTCGGGTTCACATCAGTGCTAAAACTAATGTCTTTGGCATTACTATGCTGGTTCTCCTTCTAATCGGACTTCTAGTTGGAATTGTGGTTTTTGGAATTAAATTGACAAGACGGTGACCAGTCGTTGGTAACTGACCAACCTGGATTCTTACAGAGATATCTTTTTGCCTTTACATGTTTTGGATACCCTTGAAGGGCTTACTTCGGTTTCCGAAAGGAATACTGTCATAACAACCTTTAATATCAGTGAGCTAACCCGCTGTACTATTTTAATCTTGCTATTATTTATTCCTAGCGAGGTTTGCTTTCAATTCAGAATAAGTGCTAACATAGAATCTTAAAGGAGAGGACTATGAAAGTGAGCCTAGTGCCCGGAATAAAATTTAGTATTTTGCTTTTATGCCTGTGTTTTTTGTGCTCTGGGAATATTATTTTTGCTGTAAAGGGGCCGAGAATCAAGTTTGATGAAATGACATGGGATTTTGGAAAGACAAAAGAGGGAAAAGTTCTCAGCCATGTTTTTAATTTTTATAATACTGGTGACACCTCGCTTAATATCAAGAGAGTCAGGACTTCCTGCGGGTGTACTGCAGCTTTAGTCTCTGCTAAAGAGATTGCTCCAGGCCAGAAAGGGGAACTTAAAGTAACGTTTCGTACTAAAGGTTATACAGGATTTGTAAAAAAATATATATATGTAGAGACAGACGATAAAGAACATGTGCGGATAAGCTTGATGATTGCTGCGGATATTGAAGTCCCCCCCAGTCCAAAGATCAACCTGGACCGATACAGTATTGATCTGGGATTGATTCTTGAAACAGAAGAAATTCAGACGAGATTCAAAATAAGCAATAGTGGAGAGAGAGAGTTGATTGTATCTCTTCAACACAAAGAGGCTGTGTTTTTTCAGGGGGACAATAACATTACAGCCGACTTGAAAATTGCTCCTGGTAAAGAAACTGAAATTAGAGTCAAACTTCCTCCACTCGATAAACCGGGCATCTTGAGAGAGTATTTATTGCTTCATTGCAATGACCCAAGGCGTCCAAGCCTTTCCGTCTATATCAGCGGGTATATTGTTTCCAAGGAGCAGTTGAAGAAGCTTTTCAATAAGTATAAAAATATTCTCAATGAGAATATATGATAGATGATTCTGGTTATACTGACAGAATTAAAATTTCTTGATGTTTGATAAAAAATTTTTCACCCAGGTCCTCCTTATTGTTGTGTTTGGCTCGATCATTGGAATAGGGACTAATGTTCCTTTGATAAAAAAATTTTTGAAGGGGGAATACAACCTGAGTTTTGTCTCGTCTGAGGAGTATCCTAATATTGCATTTATCTCCCTGGGAGAGGCGGAATCGCTTTTCAATGCGCGTTCAGCGCTTTTTGTTGATAGCAGGGAGGCCGTGCTGTATGATGCAGGCCATATTCTTGGGGCAATAAATATCCCTTATGAAGGAGATGATATCGATAGCCTTCTGAAGAAGATTGATTATCCTCGTGAAGAAACATTAGTTATTTACTGTGATGGAAGCGAATGCCAGTCGAGCATCCTGCTGGCAAAGCTTTTACATGAATTCTTATTTGCGGATATAAGAGTTTTTTTCGGGGGCTGGCGTGATTGGTCTGAAGCAGGGCTTCCAATAGAAGGGAAAAATGTTCCGGAATAAATACTTGATTTTTGTTTTAAGTATGGCTGTTGGAGGCCTGTTTATATGGGCAGGATATTTAAAAGTAGTAGCTCCTCTGGAATTTGCACAGAGTATAATGAATTACAGGGTCTTTCCCATGCAGATAGCGTTCCTTCTGGCCGTAACTCTTCCATGGATTGAAATGATCAGTGGCGCATTTCTAATAATTGGAGTTTTCCGCCGTGCAAGCGCTTTCATAATCTCTTTACTTCTCTTCGGGTTTATAATCTTAATTGTTGTGACGATTGCCCGGGGCATAAGTGTTGACTGCGGCTGTTTCGGAAATTTCAGCCGTAAGGCAGATTTTAAGCTTCTGGCTGAAGATATCGTACTTTTTCTCTTTTCTGTGACAATATTATATTCTAAAGCCGAAAATCTTATAACAAATAAGCTGAGATTGAAGAGAAATATTCGGTGAAAGATTAAGGCTGCTTTTCCTCAATAAGTTTAAGGAAATAGTTTTCAAGTGTCGTTTTGTCTAAATAGCCAATATGCTTGTGCCTTATTCTTCCTTTTTTATCAACGATTATGGTCGCAGGAATAGCATTGCCGGGGCTGTAGTCATTTATGATTTCTTGTGTGGCCATTGCAATGGGATAGTTTATTTTGAATTCTTCTTTAAATTCCAGTATTTCATTCGGGCTTAATCTGTCCAGAGAAATCCCGATGACCTCCATTCCCTTATCTTTGTACTGGCTGTACATTTCTATAAAGCCCGGTATTTCGTTACGGCAGGGTGGGCACCAGGTTGCCCAGTAATTTATAAAGAGTACCTTTCCTTTGAAGTCAGATAGCGATATTGTGTTTCCGGTGAGATCTTTGAGAGTAAAGTCCGGTGCCTTAGTATAATCAGTGCCTGCGGTCTCTGCTATTTCCCCTTTACTGCAGAGGGAGAATAACATAACAAATGGAATTAAAAGCCAAATTAGTTTTCTCATCCATAGCTCCTTTTAAAGATAAGCTTGACTGACTATGCTTAAATGCATAGTTAGCTGAATTAGTTTATTAAGAGGATAGCAATTATAGGATTTTTTTCTTCTTAGGACAACTCGTTTTTATCAACCATTCGTTTTGATTTTATGGACATACTGACCTGAATTATTCATGACTTGACCCATTCTATTTCCAGCTTGCCGAAGATGCAAAGTGTGACCCATGAAAGAGTGGTCTTTAAGTTAATTGACAGAAGAAGATTATTCTTGATAAAATTATTTCTGCTGGGAAGACATTGAAAGATAAAGACATTTTGGATTCCTGGAAAGAGATTTGTATATATCTTGACAGGAATATAAGAACATGTCAGAGGTGGGAGACTGATTTAGGATTACCTGTTCATCGTTTTAATGTTAATTCTCCGAAATCAAAAGTTTTTGCTTACAAATCAGAAATTGATAAGTGGTTACAGGAAAGATCAAATTGTAAAGAAATTCAGAAAAAGTCAATTTTTGAAAATAGATTGATAGTAAGTGGATTGGTATTTGCTTCGGCTTTCATTTTAATAATTTTTACATTTTCATTTTTCTCCGGAAGGACAACGTCCTATCCTTCTTCTGTAGTCTATTCATTGGCTTTTATTCCTTTTGAAAGTTTAAACTCCCCTGAATCTGATGAATATTTCGCTGAAAGCGTAAGCAATGAACTAATCGACAACATCTCAAAAACAGGAAAACTTAATATTGTGCCTCTATTATCAGAGAGTGGAGATGATGGCACCCCTGATTCAAAGAAACGTTTCAGGAGAGAACTGAAGGATTTGAATATAGATTATTTATTGAAAGGGGCAGTAGAAAAAAACGATGAAAACATCAAGATGAATATCCAGTTTGTAAGAATAAAAAACGGCAAAAGTATATGGGAAGAGCAGTATGAAGGTAAAATAGAAGACATCTTGCATATTCAGCAGGATATATGCAAGAAGATATCCGGAACACTAGAAATAGATCTGGATCAGGGGATTCTTTTATCTAATAACGGAACGAGCCAAGATTATATTGCTTTTGATAATTATCTGAAAGGGAACTATTTATTAAACAGAATAAATGATGAAAATGATGACCCATGGAAGTTATATTTCCAGGGAAAATTTTATTCGGGAAAATGGAACAGGGAGTCAAATGAGTTAGCAATAGGTCTTTTTAGGGAAGCCATTAACATTGACAGATATTTTGCACTTGCATATTTTGGATTGGCTCATTGCTACGTTAATTACGTGAATTTCAACTGGGATTTCAAAAAAGACTGGCTGGACAAAGCAGAAGAATTGGTTGAAATGGCCCAGGAAATATCTCCTGATCTTCCAGAATATTACGCTGCATTAAGTGAGATTTTCATATTAAAAGAGCTTGATTTTAATAGAAATGAGAATCCGACTGCTCTTGAATTAGCACAGGAAGGCATAGAAAAATATCCCTATCATCCCCGGCTAAATTCTTTAGCTGGGTATTGTTACTTTATAAAATTTGGAGAAGAGGGGAATCAAGCTGATTTTGACAAGGCGTTTGAATATAAAGAAAAAAGTTTTTTACTGTCTCCCTATAAGCTTACAAATATTAATTTAGCAGAATTATTGATGCTCAAAAGAGACTTCACAAAAGCAATTGGAGTTTGCAATTATATCGAGGGACATGATTCTTCATTATTGGTGAAGTTCAGATTGGGAGAAATTTATTATTATATGGGTGATTTGGGTAGAAGCAGGGCTTTATTTCAACAGTTTAACATGCCTTTGAATTTGAAAATCTATTCTTTGTTTTATACGGGTATGATCGAAGTGCAGGAAGAGAATAATGAAGAAGCTCAGAAAATAATCAAGGAAATCGACATTATAAAGCCAAAAGAATCCAGGAAGTATGATGAAAAATTGATGTTGGCTTCCATATACATGGGTTTAGGAAATAAGGAGTTAGGCTATAAATATTTAGAGTCAATTTTCAGAACGCCGGGTGTAGGGAAAGAATCTTATAAATATCGGAAATATATCAATATTGACAGAAATTTTGATCTTTACAGAAATGAAGATAGATTTAAACAAATTATACAAGGAGAAAACATATGGCTAGAAGCAAAACGATATCAGTAACTCCAAATGTACATCACTGCTTAAAAGTACTCAAAGCAGCAGTGAAATCTATGCCTGCTGGAGATTTAAAAAGGAATGCTGAGGGAGCCTTAACTTATTTAAGCCTCACTTTTAAAGGGGAACCTCAGCCCATAAAAGGCCGAAAGTGCCCTGCCGGCTTACGGGTTGTTGGTAATTAAACAAATCTTTAATTTCTTCTTTTGGTTCTGTCTATAAATTCAAAATGAGGATCTGCAGTCTTACATTTGTGGTTACAGATGATTGCAATTTTAAGTGCAGTTATTGTTACAAAAAAAAGAGTAAAAATTATTTAAAATATTCAACAATGAAGAAGGAATTGGTTTTTTTTTACCCTTTTTGACTGACTATTATTATATTAATTTCTATGGGGGAGAGCCTCTTCTCTGCTTTGGGCTGATAGAAAAAACAGTATCTTTCCTGGATGATCTTAATAAAAAGTTCAAAAAAAAAGTTCGTTATTCCATTACAACTAACGGGAGTCTCCTTAATGAAGAAATATTACAATTTCTCAGCAGGCATAATTTTTTGGTTGAATTGAGTTTCGATGGATTTGCTCAGGATATTCAGAGAGAGAAGCACAGTTTTGACAATATAGTTTCAAAAATACATAAATTATTAAATCAGCACAGCATCAAGCTTGAAATAAACAGCGTTTTTACAAATGAGACAATTGGAAGCCTTTCGGAATCGATAGAGTTTATAACAAAACTTGAGGTTCCCAATGTCAATTTTTCACTTTCTATTATTAAGCCATGGAAAAAAAAATCGCTTCTAAAGTTGAAAAGTGAGATGAGTAAATTAAGGAAAATCGTAATTTCATACTATAAAGAAAAAGGTAGCATTCCAATTAAAAACTTTACAGATTATCTAGGGAAGGGGATTTATTATTGTGCAGCTGGAAGTGACAGGTTTGCTGTTTCAGCAGATGGTGGGATATGGGGGTGTGACCTTTTTGCTGATTATTTTAAAGGAAAAGAGGAATCCTCTGAATACAGTAAATTTTATTTTGGAGAATTGGATGCTTTTATAAAAGATCATGAGAAAATTTATCCGCGTGTATTTCCAAATTATGCCGGACTTTCCATGGATAACTTTTCAACTCCCAACATGAAATGTTTTCTGTGCCAGAAGTTGGAGGATTGTTCGATTTGCCCTGTAAATGCTGCTTTTTCAAGCGGCCATTTAGGGAAAGTTCCATCTTATGTATGTGAAATTCAGAATATTAAGATAGATGAGATAAGAAAATTCAAACAGGAATTAAAAGAAATAAAGCCAAAGTTATACTGATCAAGTTAAGAAAGCGTTCACTTTCTGGTATATTGTTCTGGCTATGTTCAGAATCATTCCTATTGGTTTTTGATTAAGCTTTATAGCCTGATACCGGCAGACCTCATGACAGCACATGCAGTGGATACAGATACTCTTGTCTATCCATGCAGCTTTCTCGGTGAGTTTTGCCGCTCCAGCAGGGCAGATTTTTATGCATTCCATACAGCCTGTGCATTTGTCCTTACGTACTTCAGGTGTGAGAGTAATTTGATTTTGAATACACGCATAAAGAAATTGAGGGACCTTTCTCTGAAGAAAACCAATGGCAATGGCTGAATGTCTGAAGTCTCTGACTTCAACATCTCTGATTTTTTCACCCAGGATTTCAATCTCTTCAATCTTTCCGATTCCAAGACCTCGCTCGTGAGCATTTCGTGTTGTGGAGATATCCATGGTGTTAAAGCCGATTATTTTTGAGGCTACGGCATCTACTGCTACGCCGTCCCGGCTTGCGAGAATAACTCCTACGTCTCTTGGTTTTCCTGCTGATGGCCCTTCACCTTCCATCGCTTTTATACCGTCCATGATGGTCAAATGGGGAGTGGCAGTAGAGAATATATCCACAAGCATCTGACCGAAGATGTCATTTTGGAAATACTGGCGGTGGTAATGTATGCGAAGTCCAAGAGGGATTATACCGAACATGTTTTTTATTGACCCCGTGAATACAGTAAGAGAGTGAGTCTTTAGTTTAGGAAGGTTAACAATAAAATCTGATTCGAGCACGACAGGCGAAACATAGACTTTTTTCAGAACTTGACCGCGGCATGTGACTTCTTTGAATCCTGATTCTTTCAGGTTAACAAGGTGAACTCCAAGTTGGTCACAAACTTTGCGGTATCCGGAGATTAAAAAGCCATCTTTGCTTTTTGATTGAATATCATCGCCCACAATGATTTTGCAGTTGAGTTGTTTCAGCAGCCGGAGAACCTGTTTTGTAAAACAAGGATGCGTAATGATGACTTTTTCTGGTGGCGAAGGAGGGGAAAGATGGTTGATTTTCACGAAGACTTTGCTTCCGGGCTTTATAATAGTTTCCAGGCCCCCGAGATAATCAAGCCCTTTTTTAATGCCTTCGTAAAGTTTTTCGCTTCCGTAGTCTGCAACCTTTACGATAGATACCTTAGACTTTTCCATAATACTTATATTGAATTATTTATAAAAATATAAAAACTGCTGATGCTATTAAGCAATTAAAATTATATCAATAAGTGGGTAAAATGACTAATCTATTTTCTTCCAATCTTCTGTTTCTAAATCAACACGCCAGAGATGCCCTCTTTGAAATTTAACAAGAACTTTATTATCCAGTCCCCATATGTAAATGTCACAAACGCCTCTTTTCCGCAGAGACAGAGTTCAGAGAGAAGCGAGCGTTTGTATTTGAAGAATATCCTCAGCTCCCAATAATGCAGGGGACTTGTTGAAATGATTAGCAAATACTGCGACCCTGTCCAAATAACGCTTCCTGGTAGTGGCAGAAAGATTGCGAACCCGCATGTCTTCCAACATTCGTTGACGTAAAGTATTCATGAAACCTCCTTCATAAAGTTATAGATTTTGTGATACCAATCTTAGACTCTTCAAAGAAGGTTTGCGAGTTAGATGAGCGTCCATCCAGGATTAAAAAGTCAGACGTTTATCCGTATACCGCGAAGCGGTTTAGTTCAAAAGTACTTGACATTTACATATATGAGATGTTTTTATAATAAATTGATAAAGAGGAAAGGTCCAAATCCTGCAAAGGTTGCTGCAGCAAGGCGTATGTTGACTATCATCTTTCGGATGTTAAAAGAGAACCGTCCTTATATCCCATATAAAAGATGATGATAAAAAAAATGAATCGGCTGCCTTCAGCAAATTCCTAACTGATCGATGAAGGTTGCGTTCTTTTGATAGGTTAAGGGGCCGAGACCTGATGTTAGAGTGTGTGCGAACTTAACATTCTTGTTAAGGGCACAGAAAAACGTCGGTTTTAGCTATGTATCCAGAAGCTGTGCACGGATGTCGCAGATTCCCTGAAATCATTGACTCTGCGACACGGACCACAGATTGGTTCCTGGCCTACATGCCGCAAAAGACCTAAAAATGTATACAAAAAAGGAATAAACAGGAATAAAAATGTGCTCACTAAAATATTATAAGCCTGAACGCCCATCTTCCTGGTCTGGAAGGATTGATGATCTCGAGGATGCAGATTCTCTCCGGTGGCACCAGCTCATTGAGTTCATCGATTTCAGGAGAGATGACTTAAAACCACTTCAACCAGGAAGGATGGGTTTCTGTTTTCTGGGTTATTACTGTGATAGAGGGGTGAAGAAAAATTTAGGAAGGAGTGGGTCAAACAGGGCTCCATCATTCATTCGTAAAGAACTGTCCAATCATCCACGGAGCTTCGATGAAAACACCCAAATCTTTGACGGGGGCAACATCACCTGCACAGAGGAAAACCAAGCACAAGTTAACGTAGAACTTTCTATGCTTGTGGAGAAGATGCTCTCAATGAATCTCTTCCCTATTATTCTCGGTGGTGGACACGATCTTGCCTATGGCCATTACCAGGGAATCGTAAACGTACTCAAAAAAGAGGGAAAGGAACAACCTCGGGTGGGAATAATCAGCTTTGATGCCCACCTTGACTTAAGACCTTACAAAGACGGTCCAAGTTCCGGCTCTATGTTTGCACAGATCGCCGATGAGAGCGCGCGCAACAAAAAGGAGCTGTCACTTTTTTATCTGGGGATCCAAAAAACAGGAAACACACTCGCCCTTTTTAAAAAAGCAGATGAAATAGGCGCGCAGTATATATTAGCTAAAGACATTGAGGATTCAACCTTACCTGATGTCGTGGAAAAGGTGGATGAATTTATAGCTAAAAACGATCATATTTATCTCACAATCTGCGCGGATGTTTTTTCCTCGGCCTTTGCGCCCGGGGTGAGTGCACCCCAACCGTTCGGACTGCACCCGGAAACGGGCCTCAAACTGATCAAACATATTGTGGCCTCAAAGAAGGTCACCAGCTTCGACATAGCGGAAGTTCTAACCAGGTTTGATGAAGACAACAGGACAGCAAAATTGGCGGCAATCATCATTTTCGCCTTGATCAATAAATTATCGGATAGCCCCTTTTATGGGAAGGAGTAAGCCATGAAAACAGTAGCCCTAGATGGAAATTCGCTCAGTCTTCAGGACTTGATAGATATTGGAGAGAAAAAAGCGATGGTTTTGCTAGAGGATGAAGCTCGTGAGAAAGTCAAAGCTTCAAGAGAAGTCGTGGACAAAATCGTTGCCGATAATCAGGTGGTATATGGAGTGACAACAGGATTCGGACAGTTTGCCGATGTGGTGATTCCTCCTGAGCAAGTCGAGCAACTCCAGTACAACCTGATTCGATCTCATTCAGCCGGCGTAGGCAATTTTTTTACTGAAGATTTGGCGAGAATGATCATGGCTTTAAGGGCCAATGTGTTGGCTAAAGGTCGATCAGGAATATCTGTTGAAGTGCTCGAGTTGCTCATCGAGATGATCAATAGAGAAATTTATCCCCTTATTCCGGAAAAAGGATCAGTAGGAGCGAGTGGAGATCTAGCACCCCTGGCACATCTGGCATCGGTGATGATCGGAGAAGGAAGAGCTAGGTATGACGAAATTGAAGGTGATGGAGAAGAAGTCCTGAAGGAGGCTGGACTCGAACCTTGTAAACTTCGATCTAAAGAAGGCCTTGCCTTGATAAACGGAACACAAGTTATGACGGCTGTTGGTGCGAAAGCACTGCACATTGCACTGAATCTTGCCGAAACAGCCGATATCGCTGGCGCTTTATCGCTGGAGGCTCTGAGAGGAACGCTGACAGCCTTCGATGACCGCATCCATCGAGAGAGGCCTTACAAGGGACAGACGGAATGTGCGGCAAACATGAGGAGGCTGCTTAGCGGAAGCGAAATTTTGGCATCCCACAGGGATTGCGCCAAAGTCCAGGATAGTTATACCCTTCGGTGTATTCCACAGGTGCATGGGCCGGTCCGGGATACGTTGGAATATGTCGAAAAGATGTTGACCATCGAAATGAATTCAGCCACGGACAATCCAATGGTATTTGCTGAAGATGAAGAGCTCATATCCGGAGGGAATTTCCATGGAGAGTCAGTGGCTTTTTTGATGGATTTTCTAAAAATTGCGGTAGCAGAGCTAGGGAACATTTCTGAACGTAGGACGGAAAGGCTAGTCAATCCTGCCCTATCCGAGCTCCCGGCCTTTTTAGTCCAGGAGGGAGGATTGAATTCCGGTCTTATGGTGTCTCAAGTGACGGCTGCGGCACTGGTCTCTGAAAATAAAATCCTCTGTCATCCTGCCAGTATCGACTCTATCCCTACCTCAGGCAATAAAGAAGACCATGTCAGTATGGGTACGATTTCGGCTCGCAAGGCGCTAGAAGTCGTTGATAATGTAGAGACAATATTAGCTATTGAGCTACTCGCATCGGCTCAAGCGCTGGAATTCTTAAAACCTCTCAATCCGGCAAAACCTCTGGCCCCTGTTATTGACAAAATCCGAGAACATATCCCTCCCTGGGATAAAGACCGAAACATGGCTGCCGACATCCTTAAGACGAAAGAACTTATTCATGACTTAGCTTTCGCTAATCTCACAAAGAATTAGACAAGGATACTTCTAGTCACTCCAAATCAATACTTCAAATCCCAATAGCACTAGACATCATTTTGAAGTGAGAATTATTTAAAGTGTATTCGTCCCTCATAAAAAAGGAGATCCTATGGGAAGAAACAGTATTAAATCCTTAATGAAAAAGCCGATTATCGACTTCAGCATGGAAACGTGTTACCCCGTAACACGAGGAACAAATATGAAACAGACGTTAACCATTAGACTGCCCGATGATTTGAGGAAAGAACTGATTAAAATCAGCAAAAGTGAAAACAAGCCTATGAGTGACTTGGAATTAGTTGCAGTTTTCAACCTCTATTTCTCCATCGTACAAGCCGTATGACCCCCACCAAGAAATTCATTCTTGGTACAGAGCGCATATAGCGTTTATAGTTATTGCCAAACTTCTCGACGAGTCGCTGGTCTTCCTGTCTTGAAATTAAGTAGACACATGTCATACCTAGAACCCCAACAATTATCGTCAACCAATGTTGACTCCAGAAAATAATTGCAACGTACATGAGTAACCAACCCAGATAGAGCGGATGCCGAACAATGGCGTAGATTCCTGTGTCAACGACAACTGAGGTCTCAGTCCAATCATTTTCCTTTTTCACCTTGCCCTTACTGCGAAAAACAAACATAGGCAGAAAGATTAAGACAAGACCGACCGCGAAGATTATCCATCCGGCATATCGTATTTCCTCGATACCGGCAGGATTATCTAAAAACCAGAGTAACAGATAGGCCAGGACCAGCAAGATACTAGCGATATAGTACAGGAATCCGCCCTTTATCCATTGTTTCATATTCAATATTCTCCTCTTTAATTTTTCAAATTATCAGATGGGACACTCATCATTTACGATAGAGACCTTAGACTTTTCCATAATACTTATATTGAATTATTTATAAAAATATAAAAACTGCTGATGCTATTAAGCAATTAAAATTATATCAACAAGTGGGTAAAATGACTAATCTATTTTCTTCCAATCTTCTGTTTCTAAATCAACACGCCAGAGATGCCCTCTTTGAAATTTAACAAGAACTTTATTATCCAGTCCCCATATGTAAATGGGCTGTTGATTTTTGTTCATATTGGGGGTTTTAATCCTTTTTTCTTCGTTTAGGTCTTTCCCTATAATTCGCATGTCCCCGTATCCAGGCCCAGCCAAAACAAGTCTATCTCCTTCAGAGAGCCAGTCAAATGAAAGCCTTCCTCCCTTATCCAAATACATTATTTTTTCGGCTCTATTTTCGGCTAGTGTATACACCCAAAATTCATTTTCTATTGAAAAGGCGATTTTATCTCCGTTCTGGCTCCATTTCACATTAAAAGATTTTAAAAGATCTGCAATATAGGCTTCCTTTATTTCAAGAGTCTTAAGATTGAGAATTGCCAGTGCTTCTCTATCTATATTTTTGTCCTTAAGTCCGAACGCTAGAAAGTCATGCTTAGGAGAAACACATACTAGATAAGTTCTTGTTAAATCGTCAGTCAGGACTTGTGAGTTCCCCTTATCAAGGTTAATTTTGACAATTTTAAAACGAGATTTAGGGCGGGATGTCTTTTCTTCAAGTAACAAGATGATAGAATCTTCAAACATAGGCCAGGCAATCAAATGAGAATTTATATAGTGCGGAAAATCGAGGGATTGACTTTTTAAGCCTGTTCCGTCCGTATTCATCCACCACAAAACCGGCAAATTATTCTTTATCATTATACCCCTGGATATAGCGATAAAAGCAACTCTTTCTTCTCCCGGAGAAAGGATGCAGGATTCGATGTGCACATTATGAAAAGGTGAATCTTTTTTGTGTGATTCTATCAAAGCTTTCTCTTCAGATCCATCTGTATTCATGATCCATAGATCATCGTGCCAGATATTCTTTCGTCTAGTTTCTTTGATAAAAACTATCTTTTTCCCTCTTGCTGAAAATCTATAATATGCAAATCTGGATTTTTTGCTGAGTTTTTCGAGTTTATCCTGTTTCGAGTCGTACTTGAAAATTCCATGTGTGAACGAGCTTAAATAAACATCTCCTTGATGCTTGTATGAAAAATAAGGGTAAAATTCTTTACTTGGGGAAAACATCCTGCCTTTTGTGACATATGCTGTACCTAAAAAGAAAGAGAGTACAAGAAATATAACCGCATATTTAGAGAATGTTAATATTTTTTTCTCCGTCTGGGAAAAATCGCATTTCGTTAGAGTTAAAATCGAGGCTATGATAAAACTCAATGCTATAAATAGAGCAAAACTTTTGAATCCTCCTGTATATAAATATGTCATCCAAAGGAATTCTAGATATTTTAAATATAAAAATCCCAGAGCTGTTCCGATGAGAATTGAAGTTAGAATAATTATGAATTGTTTTTCATAGAGTATTGAAAGTGAAAAGGAAATTGTAAATGCAAACAGGGGCAGTATAACATAAAGAGAGAATGAGAAAAGACCTGAAAACCAGGAGTGGACATCAAAATCTTTCAGGGTTTCATTTAGTCCGGGCAGAAAATGCTTGGTCAGGAAGAAAACCAAAAAGATGGAAAGCAAGATACTCATAAGGGAAATGTATTTGTAAATCCAGATTTTTTCTTTTCTGATTGGACGTGAAAAAAGGTATTCCCATGCATTATCCTTAAACTCTGAGTAAAAGCCACCTGAACCGATTATGAGTGCAGAAAAAGGAAGAAACAGCATTAAAAACATCCCGGAGAAATAAAGTGTTAATTCTTTTTGACTGGATAGATTCAAAACAACCAAGCCTAATATCATTAATATTGCCAAAGAAAAAATAAGTATATTTTCTCTCCATTCTTTTAAAAATATTTTTCCAAACATTGGTTCCTCCAAAGCCTGTATTCCTTTTGGCTAAGAAACAAAGCTTATAAAGATTTCTTCAAGTAATAATGGCTCAATTTCCAGGTGAGCCGATGTTGATGACATGATCTTATTCTCTTTTTCTTCATTCCATGGATAAATAACAAGAACCTTTCTGTTCCCGTCCGTTTGCTCCGTTAGAATCCCTTCGATTTTTATTTTATCTGGAGGGGGTTCATCAAATAATATGTGGACTCGTTTTATTGAGTTCTTTATCTTTTGGAAGTCTTCATCCACAATGAGGTTTCCATGATGAAGTATGCTCAGATGTTCAATGACCCCCTCTAGTTCATGGACTAGATGCGAGGAAAATAGGATAGTAGTCCCGAATTCAAGAATCTCTCTTATAATATCTTTAAGGAAATCATGCCTTGTTGGAACATCCAATCCGGAAGTAGGGTCATCAAGAATTAAAAGTTCTGGCTCTGAAGCTAAAGCTATAATCAGTCCCAACTTGAGCTTCATTCCTCTGGAGAGATTCTTTATTCGCATTTTTTTATCCAGAGAAAATCTTTTTAGAAATTTATTTGCTTTCTGAGCATTCCATTTTGGATAAAATGATGAATTAAAATCCATCAGCCCTTTTATTGTCATCCACGAGAAGAAAATCGACTCTTCTGCGATATAGCCTACTTCACTTTTATATGAAGTATCGCTGAATCTAATTCTTTTACCTTTATAGAATATTTCTCCTTTATCAGACGGAATAACTCCCATTATCATCCGGATTAAAGTTGTTTTACCCTCACCATTTCTGCCCAGAAGTCCATATGCTTTTCCTTTCTCGAGAGTCATGTTGAAATCTTCGAGGACTTTTTTCCTGCCGAAGTTTTTGTAGAGGTTTTCTACTTTTAGAATTTCAGTCATTTCTCCCTCCCCGGTTGTATTCTCTGTTATCAGTGTTCATCCTTTGTTTAAAAATCCGTTTTATTTCATCTGAATCACACTTATACTTTTTTGCTTCTCCGATAGCTTCGTCAAAAATTTGATTTAATATTTTTTTGCGTTCTTCTTTGATTAAGGGAGACGGATTGTCAATGATATAGCATCCTTTTCCTTTGCGTGTGTAGATAAAACCTTCTTTTTCAAGTTCTCTGTATGCGCGGGCAACTGTGTTGGGATTGACAATAAGCCGGGAAGCAAGGTCTCTTATTGATGGCAAATGTTCATCTGGTTTTAAATCTCCCAGGGTAATTTTGCTCTTTATCTGCTTTTTTATTTGTTCATAAATAGGTATAAAGCTTTTTGTGCTTAGTTTAATCAATTCAAATGCTCCTGTATTACTGTATTAATAATATAATACAGAATCAAGGTTTGTCAAGTCTTTTTTTAATCGTGTCGGAGGGCCTGAATTGGATTAACACGGGCTGCCCTATGAGAGGGATATATTCCTGATATCAAGCTGACCATGTCCTTAGTAATATAAAATCTTGATATCCTAGGTATTTATTGAATAAAATACTCCATATTTGTATATTACATAAAGGCGGTAGAAATTATCAGGGTGATACAGTAATGAAAAATTGTATGTGTATATTTCTGAAAAGAATCTGTCATATAAGATCTAGTGAAAATTGACAGAAAACTGATAAATAGAATATATTATTAACAGGAGGTTTAATCATGAAATTGAAAGAAGTTCTTAAGGGATTAAGTTTATTTTTTATTATGACATGTGTTGCCCTTCCTCTTGTGCTCCAAGCAGATGTTTATATTAAGCAGAAAAGCCATGCAGATGCTTATACAATCATGGGAAAGAGTGAGCCAGCAAAAGATGAAATGACTATTATGTGGATGGCAGATGATAAGGCACGGATTGACCAGGGTGAAGAAAGATCGACCATAATCAGGCTGGATAAGAATGTAATGTATATGATAGATCATGCCAAGATGACTTATGCAGAAATACCTGTTGGAGGAATTGGCGACATAATATCACAGGGTATTGAAGGAATTGATGCTTCTGATGAAGAAAAAGCCGAGGCAAAGAAATTCATGAAGGGTTTTTCTTCTATGATGAAGCCAAAAATTGAAATTACTGATACGGGCGAAAAGGAAAAAATAAAAGGCTGGAACTGCAGGAAATACATAATGAAAATGACAATAATGATGTCAACTACCACCTCAGAGATATGGACGACAGAAGATATTAAAATAAATTATGAGTTTTACAGAACACTCGGTTCAGCAATGATGGGCGGACAACCCGGATTTAAAGAAGTGTTTGAAGAGATGAAAAAAGTTAAAGGCATAACCGTATTGTCCTCATCAACTTCATCAGTCATGGGATCAGAAATGAAGAGAACAGAAGAACTGGTCGAAGCCAAAGATAGAAAAGCCCCAAAAGGTATTTATGACCTGCCAGAAGGATACAAAAAGACAGAATAATTTAAGCTATTTTTTAATATGACTAACCTCAGAATAGTATCAACATGTGAACGTCTTTATAAGGCTGAAATCTCCGGTCATAGCTGCTTCCAGAATAGGGCCCATGTATTCGTCTACCATGTGAGCTGTTAGAGGTACTGGCATGTTTTTAAGTTTTGACTCAAGTTGAGGATTTTTTGCGCCCTCAAGAGCTCTCTTGATGTGAGCATTGCTGATTCCATCGATTTCTGAGAGTGTTGCCGGGAAACCTACACGTCTGCCAAGAGCGATCATCCCTTCTGCTACAGCAAGTCCCAATTCTTTTTCTTTAAGAACCGAGGGATCTTTCTTCATCAGATCGTATTTAGCAAAAAGTCCGGCAAGTTGTTTGAGCTGCCTTTGGATGGCAGGTGCGAAGAAGACCGTATAGTAGGGATTTAATATAGCGCAGGCCCTTCCGTGGCTGAGAACATCTACCAGGGCAAAGCTTGTAAGGTGGGCGCCGTTTGTTCCTCCGATCATGATGGCATATCCGCCGAGGTCTGTTCCGAGACCGATAGCTTCTCTTGCTTCTATATCATAAGGTTTGTCTATGACTTTTTCTAAAGAAGCAATTATAAGTTCAATCCCTGTAAGGGAGATTTCTTCTATTTTATTAAAAGACTCATCGTTTGCACCATAATAGACTTCGAGACAGTGTGCAAGACCGTCAAAAGCGCCATCACATGTGAAAACCCTGGACATAGATTTTGTAAGGCTGTAGTCAAAAACACACCGCGAGGGGACAACAGCTTCATCGATGATAAGCTTTTTTTGGAGCGTTTTGAAATCTGTAATATTAGAGTATTTTGTCAGATGGGCAGAGGAGCCGGAGGCGGTCTGGACAGCAATATGAGGGAGTAGGGTTCCTTTAAGAGTCTCCAGTCTTTTGCTCACTTTGCCGACACCAAAATATCTTTCGATATCGTCTCCAAGACATGCCAGAACAATGGCTGCTTTTGCAGCATCGATTCCTGATCCTCCTGAAGCAGTGACAATACAATCAGGTTTTGCAGCAAGAATGGCTTCCTTCATCCTGAATACGTCTTCCTTGGGCGAATTAGGTCGAGAACTTGGGGTCTGTGCGGTTATTTCCAGGCTGGAATCCGAAAAGGAATTTAGAATATTGTTGTAATGTTCAGGATCCCGTTTATTGAGGCTGGTTATAAAAAGAACTTTTGGACCCAGAGGCCTTGTAATAGAGCCAACTTTTCTCAGACATCCAATACCATAAGCATAATTTTCCCCTTTAAATTCATCGATAAATTTTTTTGCTTTAGTTTTTAGTTCTTTCATCTTTTTATAATATCATAGACAGAAACAGTCCCCAACTGTTGACATTAGAATTTTTATTTAACAAAATTAGATGGAGTAATGGTAAGGATTATTGTTTGAAAGGAATGAAGAATGAAATATTTTAGAAATCTAGTGATATTTTCTTTAATTTTATTAATGTTTTGGGGATGTGGGAAGTCAAGGAAATGGGTTAAGGACATATCTCCGGATGAGATTGAAGCCCATATTCGATTTCTTTCCGACGACCTGCTTGAAGGTCGTCTTGTGGGCAGCAAAGGCCTGGCGATAGCCGCTCTTTATCAGGAAAATTTCTTCCGGGGCCTGGGACTTGACCCTGCATTCGGAAATGAATATCGTCAGCCTTTTGACCTTAAAGGGACCATGCCTGATAAAAACGCAAGCTTGGAAGTGTTTTCAGAGAATACAAATTTACAATTTAATATCAGTAAGGATTTTGTGCTTGGTTCTGAGCGGGAGGATTGTCCCTATGGGGTAGAAGGAGAACTTGTTTACTGCGGCTATCTTATCCAGGCACCGGAGAGAAACTGGAATGATATTAAAAACATAGACCTTAAGGGAAAAGTACTCCTTGTGGAAGTCAATGAGCCCGGAAATTATCCAGGTGGAATCTTCGATGGAGAAGATATGACATATTATGGCCGCTGGACTTATAAATTTGAAAAAGCATCTCAGCTGGGTGCGACTGGTATTCTGATTATACATAACACAAAAGGTGCTGCGTACGGCTGGGAAGTTGTGCAGAATTCATGGGCAGGAGAGAGCTTTTTTCTCCCGGATAAAGAAAACAACCTTTTTTTTCATGGGTGGATCCATGGAGATGCAGCAGAGAAAATTTTGAATGCTGCAGGCCTGGACAGAATCGCACTTGCGGCACAGGCTGAAAAGGAAGATTTCAAACCTGTTCCACTTGGATTAAGCGTGAGAGTTCGCCAAAAATCTGAATTTTACTCTGTATCAACAGTAAATATAAGTGCCATACTAAAAGGAAAAAACAAAAAGGTCAGGGACCAGTATGTCATTCTTTCGGCTCATTATGACCATTTAGGACGTGATCCACAGAAGGAAGGAGACCAAATTTACAATGGTGCTGTGGATAACTGCTCAGCATCAGCATCAATGTTATCTCTCGCACGGTATTATTCACAGTGTCCTGAAGCTCTTAGGGTAAATCTTGTATTTGTGGCTGTGACTGCCGAGGAAGAGGGGTTATTAGGCTCGGATTATTTTGTCCGTCATCTTCCATTTCCAAAATCTTCTGTTCTGGCAAATCTGAATTTTGAAATGACAAATGTTTGGGGTGAAACAGAAGATGTTTATTCCATAGGCGGGAGACACTCTGATTTGGGTGATATATGCAGGCTGGCTGCTGAAAGAATCGATCTGAGATATATCCCGGAAAGAGGAGCTAATTTTGGCTTTTTTTTCCGATCTGATCAATTAAGCTTTGCGCGGGCAGGAATTCCGGCTGTCTGGCTTCATGAAGGAATAACATCAAAGGGAGAAGATAAGGCTTTTATTCAAAAGAAAAGAGACAAGTACCAGAGATATAGATATCACAAGGTTGCAGATGAAATAGAGAAAGATTGGGATCTGAGCGGAACTGTTCAGATAACTCGATGGGCACAGGAAATCATTTCTTTGCTTTCTGACGGCAATAAACTTCCCCGGTTCAAACAGTCTAGTTCTTTCAGACGGGAAGACTGATTTTTCTATTTAAATCCAATGAGTAAAATCTATTTTTTTGATTTTAAAATAAATTATCTTTTTGAACTATGGATTTTATGTTAGAATATAATTCTATGGAGAATAAAAATCTTTCTAGAAGTTCCCATTTTTCAGATTACATATCGCCTTCCCAGATTATTTTTAACCTGAAAGCCAAAGATAGAGTTCAGGCCTTGGAAGAACTCCTGGATATTTTAGTCAGGGAGAATCTTATTGAGAATAAAAAGCCTATATTAACACGGATTATTGACAGAGAACGGCTTGAATCGACTGCTATAGGATATGGACTGGCGCTTCCTCATGCCCGGATGAATACAGGCCAAAACATTGCAGTTGCCATAGGAAGGTCTAAAGAAGGCATAGATTTTGATTCCTTGGATAAAAAGAAAGTTCATCTGATTATTCTAGTTGTGTGGAACCCTTCTATTCCAGGCCTTTTTAACCATCTGTTTGCAGGTCTTGCCAAGTTTTTAATGAGGCCAAGGTTTAGAGAGAGAGTTTTTAAATCCAAGACTTCGTCAGAACTATTCAGGATCTTCTCTGAAATCGAATTGAGATTTCCTCGGATGGAGGATAAAATCATTCACCGGGCAAGCCTGCTCTGGAAACTACAGGAAATCGAGATCCAGAAGAAAAAAGCCAAAAAAACGAAACGTGAAGAATTGAAAAAACAGGCTGACCTGATTCGGGAAGAACTTGATGAGGCGCTCCTGGACAGATTTGACAGGCTTTGGGAGAGATATGGATTTTCTGTGGCTGAGGTTATTGATGGTGTCTGTCAGGGCTGCTATGTTAATGTATCAACTCAAATGAGCTCAGCCATTGAAGGCAGCAATGATATTTACGTATGCGAGAACTGCGGCAAATTTTTGGTCGCATCAAAGGGAACCCAATCTTAACTCATATATGTAATTCTTTCTTAGAACTTCATGGATAACGATCCTAACTTGCTGATATGATTACTTATAATGTAAGTGAAAAAAAAGAAAAAGCCCTGCTTGATAAGATGGAACGGCTGGGTATTTACGAGAAAGATATCGTTGAAAAATTTGTCCGCTCAAGCGGGAAAGGCGGTCAGAATGTTAATAAAACCTCGACCTGTGTCTATTTAAAACATATCCCCACTGAAATTGAAGTTAAGTGCCAGAAAGAAAGATTTCAAGCTTTAAACAGGTATATAGCAAGAAAGATCTTAGTAGATAAAATTGAAGCAATGATGCTCGGGAAAGAAAGCGAAGAGCAGCAAAGGATTGAAAAAATCCGGCGGCAGAAAAGGAAGCGTTCTAAAAGAGCCAAGCTGAAAATGCTAGAGGAGAAAAAGAAACATTCACGCAAAAAAGCTGATCGGATATTTCGTCCTGGCCCTGAAGATTTATCCTGAATAATCCATGTTCTCCTGAATTATTCAGATGCAAGGTGCAGGATTGTATGAAGAAGCAGATTAGCACCCTTTTCTAAATCTTCCCAGCGTATATTTTCTTTAGGGGAGTGGCTGATTCCGTCCTCACAGGGGATAAAGATCATTCCTGATTCTGCAATACCTGCGATGATCTGGGCGTCATGGCCCGCACCGCTTGGTAGGGTCATGTACGGATATTGAAGATTCTGGCATTTTTCTTTTAAGAGATTGATTATTCGGGAGGAGAGGTTTACGGGTTCTGTTTTATCCACAATTTTTGAACCAAACTTAAGCCCCCGTGTTAAGGCAATGTTTTCAGCAAAAGATAGGAATGATTTCTCTATATCCTGCAGGGTCTCTTTTGATGTACTCCTGAAGTCAAGGGAAAAGTCTGCCTGGCCTGGGATAATGCTGAAAGCTCCTGGGTGGATATGAATCTTTCCAATTGTTGCCAGGCTTCCATAGTGGGTGGTTGCTACATATTGTGTAATCTTTAGAGCAAAGTCTGCCAGGCCTAAAAACGCATCATGGCGCAGTTCAAATGGAGTTGTCCCTGCATGGCTTGCTTCCCCAAGAAAAGAACACAACCAGTAATTCTTTCCGGCGATGCAATCGACGATTCCAATGGGAATACCCTCTGTTTCCAGGACAGTACCCTGTTCAATGTGAATTTCCAGGAAAGCTTCTACCTCTGGCCTTTTTTGTTGTGCTTCCATGATGCTGGTGATTGTGAATTCTGTGTTTTTTAAAATTTCATCGAAAGGGTAGCCAAATTGGGTTTGTCCTTTTTCCAGGATTTCCCGGTTTAATAGGCCGATGAAAGCCCTGCTTCCAAGAAAGTCACCAACAAGATTTCCTTCCTCGTCTGTGAAAGAAGCTGCTTCCACTGGCTTTGATAGTTGAATATTTTCTTTTTTTATTCTTCTCAAACATTCCAGGGCCGTGAGAACACCGATTGAACCGTCGAACTTTCCTCCATTAATTACTGTATCGATATGAGAGCCAGCCATAATTGTTTTTCCCTGGCCTTCTATACGGCCAAAGATATTACCTGCACCATCCTGGCGCAAAACAAGGCCGGCACTTTTGATCCTGTCCTTGAGCCATTCACGAGCCTCTAGGTCTGCTTTGCTGAAAGATGGGCGGCTGACTCCTCCGTTCGCGGCAAGACCAATTTTAGAAAGTTCGAGTATATCTGTTTTCAACCTGTCAATATTTATCCGAACGTCCATACTTTTTCCCCTTTTACTTTTTAAATTTGAATAACTGAATTATTTGCTGTTTGGAGGCTTGGAATTTTTTTCGATAAGGTTTATCATTTCTCTAACGGCCTTTTCTATGCCTACAATTGCAGCTTTAGCAATGATGGAGAAACCGATGCTAAACTCAATGATTTCAGGGATTTCAGCGACAGGTCCGATATTCCTATAATCGAGTCCATGGCCGGCATGTATTTTTAGGCCTGATTTGTGCCCGTATTTAGCTGCCATTATTATTTCATCAAGAGCTTTTGTGCGCTCCTTGCCAGGTTTCAGGTCTGAATATATTCCGGTGTTTATTTCAATCATATTGACTCCAGCTCTCATGCAAGCATCTATTTGCATCAAATTAGGGTCAACAAAAATACTGACTTTCATTCCTGCGTTTTTCAGGTCCTGGATGAAGGATTTCAGGTGCTCTTCTTGAGAGATAACATCAAGGCCTCCCTCAGTTGTCAGTTCTCCTGGTTGTTCTGGAACCAGAGAGACAATATCGGGTTTTATTTCTATGGCGAGTTTTTTTCTGTCCTCTGCAGCAGCCATTTCTAAGATGAGCTTGGTTTTTATGGTTTTGCGAAGCAATTGCAAATCTCTTTGCTTGATATGTCGTCCGTCTCCTCTTATATGGCAGACAATTCCTGAGGCTCCTGCCTGTTCTGCGAGGAGTGCGGCAAAGACAGGATCGGGTTCATCACTTCGCCTTGCTTCTCTTAAGGTTGCAATATGGTCCACATTAACTGCAAGTCTCACTTTTCCCTCCTATTTTCTCAGTAAAGAAACAAATATCTGTCTTTTCTGTAATATTTCTGATGTAGGAACTCTTTACTTTTTATTATTTTTTTTCTTGAGGATTTTCTTCTCCTTGCCCTTGAATGACTATCCTTACTTTGACTTTTAATTCTGGGGATGACAATTTCAGGTCAGGATTTGGAAGGATGAGATCTGTCTCGAGTTCTGAAGACTTAGTCAGTAAAGACAGGTCAATTGGACTTGTTCTTAGCTTGTATTTCTTGTTTATCTTACTTTCCGGGCCTTTAACAGCAACTTGAGCAGGAATAACTTCAATTTTTTCTAGTGTGAAGCCTTCCTGCATCTTTCCGATAAGGTTTGCTTCCACATCAAGCATGATTTCTTTGGTCATTTCAAGTCTCAGCTTGACCTGGCTTGGATTGATGTCTTTAACTTCAACTCCTACTGGAATACTAATCATCTCTTTTTTCAAAGGAATGTCATTCCGGCCCACGAATGCGTCCTTAAGATCTAACACTGCATGGACATTGGCTGAGGAAATCTCGTTGATCAATCGGTTGGAAGCTCTGATCTTGATGTCCACAGTTGAGAGCGGCTTTTCTACAAGCTCCATTATCGAAGGGATATTATGAATTTCCAGAGGAACTGTCAGATTTTTCTCAGAAAAAACCCTTTCTTCCGGAATCAAAATAAGCCATAGAATAAGAGCCAAAATAAAAGAGAAGAGTTTAATCCCCCAATTTTTTAAAAAGATATTTCTTATTATTCTTTTCATTTTTATCTTAAATAGTTGAGTAAATTCTCCTTAAGTTGTTTCTTGTTAAGATTTCTTTTCAAATGCCCTTTTACAGCAAGACAAATCCTTCCGTTTTCTTCGGAAACAACGATTACAGCAGCATCTGTTTCTTGGGAAAGGCCTATAGCAGCCAGGTGCCTTGTCCTTGTTAAAAACTCTTCTCCCAGTTCATGGGAAGCAGGTAGGGGAAGAAGACAACCTGCGGCTAAGATTTTATTTCCTCTGATAATAACGGCTCCGTCATGAAGTGGGGAATGAGGGAAAAATATGCTGATTAAAAGGTCCTTTGAAAGCACAGCGTCTATTTTTGTACCCTGGTCTGCGTAGCCCTTTAATATTATTTCCTTTTCGATTGCGATCAGAGCTCCTATTTTCTTTGAGGAAAGTACTTCTACAGCCAGAAAGACATCCTGTAATTTTTCTGTGAATGATTTTAACAAGACAGGCTTTTTAAGAGAACGTGACCCGATAGATGTTAAAAATCTTCTTATCTCACCCTGAAAGAGAATAATGATGGCAATAATCAGATAAGGTATAAAAATTTTAATTATCCAGTGAGAAACAACCAGTCTTCCCCATTGAGTTATAATAAACATAATACCGACTATTCCCAAGCCAACAGCCATCTGGTAGGCTTTAGTGTCTTTTATTAAGCGGAAAAAAGAGTACACGATGAAAGTTACAAGGATAATATCTATCAAGTCTCCAAGGGTGAAACTGGATAATGCAGTAATGATGTTAGCAAACATAGTTGTAGTTCTTCTCCATATTGTTTATTGAGGAATCAGGATTACGATTCTCCTCCATGATGGCTTCAGCGACAAGGACAGCTCTTTTTATAGGAGCAACATCATGAACTCTTAAGATATGGGCTCCGTGAATAATACTTAATACAGCCGAAGCAATAGTCCCCTCGATTCTTTCCAGTACAGGAAGGTTTAATATCTTTCCGATAAAGGATTTTCGAGAAATTCCAATCATAATAGGGCGTTCGAATTCTTCTAATGCCCGGAGATTGTTGATCAAAAGAAGATTATCATTATGCCTTTTTCCAAATCCAATCCCTGGGTCAATGATGATTTTTTCCCTTTTTATCCCCAGCGTTTTGGCGGTTTCAAGCCTTTCTTTAAAAAAAAATTTTACTTCAGCCAGAAGGTCTTCATAGCTGGGATTTGCCTGCATGGTTTTGGGTGTTCCTTTCATGTGCATCAGAACAACAGGAACATCTCTATTGACTGCAAGTGGAGGCATCTGAGGATCAAAGCGGAGTGCACTGATATCATTTATTATGTCAGCACCGTGATCTAATGCTGCTCTTGCTACTTCCGATTTTGTAGTGTCCACAGAAATGAGGGCATCGGTTTTTTCCCTTAAATCAGAAAGAACAGGAATAATCCGTTTTAACTCTTCCTCAGTGGAAATGGAGTTTGAGCCCGGGCGTGTACTTTCTCCTCCGATATCAATGATGTCTGCACCTTCTTCAGCAAGTTCTAATCCTCTTTTTACAGCTTTATTCTTGTTAAGATATAGCCCCCCGTCTGAAAATGAATCTGGGGTGACATTCAGAATGCCCATTATCCATGTTCTTTGGCCCAATAAAAAGTTCCTGCCTTTAATCTGGAGAATACACTTTTTTCTCACTTCTATTCTTTTGCTGAAACTGTTTTATTTAAAGGTTTTGCTTTTTTTATAACCTTTTTGGTTTTTTCATTCTTGGTTTTTGCTTTTGGAGTACTTTTTTTCCGTTTGGGCAGCTTTTTTTCCTTTAGGATGTCTTCTATTTCTTTAGATGTTAATACTTCCTTTTCAAGTAGAGCTTCTGCAATTGCTATCACCTTTTTCTTATTTTGTTCCAAAAGCTTTTTTGCCCTGTTTAAATTATTATTTACGATTTTTTTCACTTCTTCATCAATCAGTTCAGATGTCTTTTCACTGAAGTTCCTATGTGTTGTCAAATCTCTGCCGAGAAAAATCAGGTCATCTCTTTCTCCGTATGTTAAAGTTCCCAAATCGGACATGCCGTACTGACAGACCATTTTTCGAGCAATTTCAGTGGCTTTTTCGAAGTCATTAGCAGCACCGGTTGTTGTTATATTAAGGCACATATTTTCAGCCACTCGTCCTGCCATGAGCACAGATAGTTGAGCTTCAAGATACTTTTTGGAATAAGTATAGCGGTCGTCAAGGGGTAATTGCTGGGTCATACCTAGAGCCAATCCTCTTGGAATAATAGTGACTTTGTGGATAGGGTCTGCGTGAGGGATTAAAGAAGCAACAAGGGCATGTCCGGCTTCGTGATATGCCGTACTCTTTTTCTCTTCATCGCTTATAATCATGCTTTTTCTTTCTACTCCCATAAGGATCTTGTCTTTGGAGTTTTCCATGTCCTTCATGGTGACTTTAGATTGTCCATGACGTGCGCCAAGAAGCGCTGCTTCGTTGACCATGTTTGCAAGGTCTGCTCCGGAAAAGCCCGGTGTGGAACGTGCCAGCACTTTTAAATTCACACGTTTGTCTAAAGGGATATTTTTTACATGAACTCTAAAGATGGCTTCCCTTCCCTTTGCGTCTGGCATGTTAACCACGACTCTGCGGTCAAATCTTCCGGGCCTGAGAAGTGCTGTGTCCAAAATATCAGGCCTGTTTGTAGCCGCTATGAGGATGACTCCTTCATTGGAATCAAAACCGTCCATCTCCACTAGAAGTTGATTAAGAGTTTGTTCCCTTTCATCGTGCCCGCCACCGAGACCGGCACCACGCTGTCTTCCTACAGCATCAATTTCATCGATAAAAATCAGGCAGGGAGCCTGCTTTTTTCCCTGGTCAAAGAGGTCTCTTACTCTGGAAGCTCCCACACCAACAAACATTTCGACAAATTCAGACCCACTGATTGAAAAGAAAGGCACATCTGCTTCACCTGCAACAGCACGGGCAAGGAGAGTTTTGCCTGTTCCTGGGGCTCCTACAAGGATGACACCTTTTGGAATGCGGCCTCCAAGTTTCTGAAATTTTTTGGGGTCTTTTAGGAATTCGATTATTTCCTGAAGTTCCTCTTTAGCTTCTTTTACTCCAGCTACATCTTTAAAAGTGACTTTCTTTTGGATGCCGGAAAAAAGTTTCGCGCGGCTTTTGCCAAAAGAAAGAGCTTTGTTTCCTCCTGATTGCATCTGCCGCATGAAAAACACCCAGAAAAGGATTATTAGAATAATAGGAAACCATGTGAAAAGGTAGGAAAACCAAGGACTGCGGGAAGTATCTTTTACGGTTATGCTTACATTGTGTTCGCGAAGGATTTTTACAAGGTCGTCAAATTGTGTAGGAGATATTGTTTTGAATTTGGTTCCGTTGTTATATTTTCCTTTTACCTGGTTTCCTGTTATTGTTACCTCTCCGATCTCAGCATTTTCGACATCATCTATGAACTGGCTGAAGTTGATTTCTTTTTCATTTTTTCCTTGAGATTGAACCACGCTCCAGAGAATGATAATGAGAATTCCAGTAGCTATCCAGAAAAGAAGGTTTTTTAAAGGTTTTGCCTGCTTTTTAGGTCTTGTCATAATATATTCCTTTTACATAAAACATTTTAGCATGTTTTGCTTTGATTGTTAACATACTCTTTTAAATCTGTGTGTTAAATTTTTATTTGAAAGCATTATAATAAAATGCAGATGGCCCATAGACTGGAAAGACAATTTATGTTCTTGACTGTAATTACATCTTTTTGTAATATGAAAAGCCCTGATGTGGGGCTGTAGCTCAGCTGGGAGAGTGCTTGACTGGCAGTCAAGAGGTCGGGGGTTCGAATCCCCTCAGCTCCACTAGATTATTTTCTCATTTTCCCCTGGTATTTAGTATTTTTCTTGGTTTTTTATTTTTAGCCTGAGTTACTTAAACTGAGAAATTTTTAGCCGGTTTATTACAATAATACGTGCTTTTTGGTATGCAGGTTTTCGTTTTGTAGTGAATGTGAGCTTAATGGAATTATGCCATAATTTGACCAAGTTTTTAGAAATTGATATCCTTTTGTTTGCGTATATCTGGTCAGCACACTTAGTGATAAAGAAGGACCAGCATACTGAATAAAGGAGGTATTATTTATGGAAATAGCCATATCGAGCGGAAAAGGAGGAACAGGCAAGACGTTTATTGCAACAAATCTGGCAGTTACTCTGGCGGGAATGGGCGAAAAAGTAACATATCTTGATTGTGATGTGGAAGAACCGAACGGCCACCTTTTCTTAAAGCCCCGAATCGATAGGCAGGAGGATGTTGTGATCTTTTCTCCTGTCGGGGTTGATGAAGATAAGTGTATTTTATGCGGCAAATGTGCAGAAGTTTGTCACTATAATGCTATTGCTGTAATAAAAGATAAAATACTTTTTTTTAGAGAACTATGCCATGCTTGTGGAGCATGTAAAATAATATGTCCTGAAGATGCAATTATTGAAAAAGAGAGAAAGATTGGCGTTTTAAAACATGGTAAGAGCAGTATTATAGATTTTCACTATGCACTTCTTGAAACCGCAGAAGGGGGTATGTCTCCAAGGCTTGTTAAAAGAGTGAGAAGCTGTACAAGGGAAGGAATAAATATCCTTGATTCTTCCCCGGGAACAGCCTGTCCTGTTGTAGAAACAGTAAAGGATGTCGATTTGTGTGTTCTTGTGACCGATCCAACCCCGTTTGGACTCAATGATTTGAAACTGGCTGTAGATATGGTCAGAGAGGTCGGACAGGAACCTGTTGTGCTGGTAAATCGTGCGGAATATTATGATGAGAATTTGAAAGAATACTGCCGCAGTGAAAAACTGGAAATCATAGGAGAGATTCCTGATGATCGAAATATAGCAGAAGTATATTCTGTAGGAGACGTTGTTGTTGAAAAACTTCCTCAATACAGGAAACAGTTTGAAAAAATAGCTTTAAAGATTATGACTCTAGCCAGCAGAGAGAGGATTGTTCAGATAAGCCAGGAGAAAGAAGAACGCAAGGCAAAGAAAGAAATTGATAAAGCTGCTCCTCATAGTGTGCCAGGGGCAAAAAGGCCCAGGGAACTTGTCATCATAAGCGGAAAAGGGGGGACAGGAAAGACTTCAATTGCTGCCTGTTTTGTAGCCCTGGCAGGGGAAACGGTCATAGCAGATTGCGATGTGGATGCAGCGGATTTACATCTTGTTTTGAATCCCAAAATAAAATACAGAGGGGATTTTATCGGAGGGGTCATTGCTGAAATAGACCAGGATAAATGTACTGGATGCGGGAAATGTAAAGAAGCATGCCGTTTTTCAGCAGTTAAAGAAGAAATCTCAAATAATAAACACAGGTTTTTCATTGATGAGCTTGCATGTGAAGGATGTGGCGTCTGCTTTCTTGTGTGTGAAGATGAAGCTGTAAGAGTTCGTGATGCTGTGAATGGAGAATGGTTTATCTCAGAAACAAAATATGGACCTATGAGTCATGCAAAACTAGGAATCGCTCAGGAAAACTCAGGGCGGCTTGTGACGTTGGTTAGGAACAATGAAGTGCAGCTTGCCCAGGATATAAAGAAGGACAAAGCTGTAGTCGATGGGTCTCCAGGCACTGGATGTCCGGTCATAGCATCTTTAACAGGTGCAGCATTTGCACTGGTTGTCACAGAACCGACGGTATCAGGCTTACATGATCTGGATCGCATATTAAAAGTTGTCAGGCATTTTGGTGTTCCGTGTGGGGTTGTTGTGAATAAATATGATTTAAATGTTGAGATGACAGAAAAAATAAAACTTTTAAGCCAGGATTACGATGCTGAATTTATTGGAGTCATCCCTTATGATAAGATTATAACCGAGGCTCAGGTAAATGGTGTTTCTGTTGTTGAATATTCAGATGCACCTGTAACAGAAAGCATAAAGCAAATTTGGAAGAAGGTAGAAATTTAGATTACTTTATTTTATAGCTTAAGGATTTTGGTTCTCTTTCCATGTGAAAGATGACAATTGATTTCAGTATTTTTCTTACAGATTCTATTTGTTGTTCTGAGAATGGAATCTTGTTATCTCTGGGGGGAGGGTTTTTTTTAACCCATTTGATGAATGCATTCAATTCGGGTTTAATTTCTTCTTTTTTTTGTCGTGCGCAGTTGTTGCAGAAAATTCCATCCCTGTTTAAAGAAAGCCATCCATGATCGGTGATTTCATTTCTGCATTTCTTGCATCTTTTGAAATCTGGAAGGAGTCCGTTTATTTTTAAGAACCAGGCTTCAAAATATGCACTTAGAAACTCCGGGTTTGTATATGTTTTGAATGCTTGAAGTGTTGAAAGGAGCAGGCGGAAGAGAGTATCATCTTTTGACTTTGCAGGGAAAAATTGTTCAATGAGTTCAGAAAAATAGCTGAGTGTTAAAGATATATCCAGGTCTTTCTGAATATCGAAGAATGACTCGAGCAGATCACAATTGCTGATGGTTACTAATTCTTTCCGCTCTTTTTCATAATAAAAAACCTTAACATATGACATAGGTTCTAAGCTGCTTCCAAAGCGGTTTGCAAATTTTCTTGCTCCCTTTGCGATTCCTCTGAATAGGCCAAAATCTCTGGAAAAAAAGACAACTAGTTTGTCCTGTTCCCCGATATTAAATGTTCTTAAAACAAATGATTCGGATTGAGCTAAAGGCATAGGAAAAATTAAGTGATGTATTTGAGAAAGATAGTTCCTAGTGTAAGGAATGAAAGTAAACCGAATGTGTCTGTACACATCGTAAGGAAGTTAACTGAACCCAGGGCCGGGTCCAACCGGATAAGTTTCAAGAATAAAGGGATTAAAGTGCCGAGAAAAGCGGCGACGAAAAGATTGATGATAATAGACAGGCCTAAAATAAGGCCGAGAAAGGGATTCCCAATTATTAAATAAGAAGCAATAGCTAGAATGGACCCAAGAATCAAACCATTTCCAAGTCCGACCAAAACTTCTTTGAACAGAGCCTTTCTTGCAGAAATCCATTCGGCTTGTCCAATAGCAATTTCGCGTACAATGATAGCAATAGTCTGATTTCCGGCAATACCGCCAAGCGCAGCAACAAGAGGCATAAAAACAGCAAGAGTGATAGCCTGTTGAATCGTTCCTTTAAAATGGTTGACGACAAGAGGAGCAAGTGAGGCTGTAAATAGGCTTATCAGAAGAAAAGGAAGCCTTTTTTTTATGGAGGAGATAGGCTTATCTTGTATCCTGTCTGTTGTATCCAGAGATACCATTTTATACATGTCTTCCGTGGCTTCCTTGTCTATAACGTCTATGATGTCATCTACGGTCACGACTCCAACAAGCCTGTTTTCGGAATCAATGACCGGGATAGCTACAAGATTATAATCTGCAACGTTTCGCGCGACTTCTTCCTGATCGGTTTCAGTATGCACACTGATAACCTCTTTTGTCATGATGTTTTTTAATGGTGTATCAGGACGTGAAAATAAGACTTGTCTTAATGATACGACTCCAACCAGTTGATTCTGGTTATTTACAACATATAAATAGAAAGCGGATTCTACATCCCCTTCAAGCTGCATCGCTGTAATGGCATCTGAGACTTTAGTTTCATGATTCAGGGCGTAGAAATCTGGCGACATGATTCGACCTGCAGTTTCTTCCTCATGGTGAAGGAGGCCTTTAATATCCTCTGAAGGTTTCTCTTCCATAGCTTCCAGAACAGATTTCTGCATCTCCTCTGGAAGAATTTCAAGTATAGGAGCAACATCGTCAGAAGGAGTCATTTGGAATAACTCTGAAATCTGTTTCACCGGAAGCTCCTGTAATATTTGGGCACTATCTTCAGGGTATAATTCACTCAAGACTTCTGTAGCTTTCTCTTTTTGTTTTTCGTAGAGCGTATTAAAGAGAGTCAGTTTTTCTCTTATAATAAGGTGGGTCATGATAGAAGAGATGTCAGACGGATGAATATTTTTTACAAGGTTCCAAAGGCGTGTAATGGCTCCCATGTTTATGAATTTCCGTATGGAATTGATTATTAGTCTTTGTGCTTGAATTTTCATTTTTTCCTTAAATTTTCGCCTTTTACAATAACATAAATATTTTAGTCAGTAAATGGAAAATAAAAGTGATTTTCAAGGTTGGTTTCCATTTTTTATGAATAATCCAGGTTAGTGCTGTTTATATGCTGATAGATTGATTTGCTGAGCAGTCAGGTTATAGGTTTGTTTACCCGAGGAATGATATTTTCATGTTTTTTATTTTCTCGCAGAGAAGTTCTTTTTCAATATTAAGATTTGAAGCTGTTTTGGTAAGGTCCCAGCTGTGTTTCATTAAAGATTTATGGATATATACTCTTTCGAATTGTTCTCTTGCCTGCATAAGAGGCTGATCCTCTATTAATCCGGGGATGAATTGTGATTCTCTTGGTTCAACAAGTAAATATAGATGGTAGGCTTTAATTTTGTCTTCCTTTATCATTATCACGAATCTTTCAATCACGTTGATGAGTTCACTCACATTTCCTGGCCAGTCATAGTTAATAAAAGCTTCCATAGCTTCTTTATCCATATTCTTTTGTTTTTTTCCAGATTCAATTGAGAAATATTTAAGAAAATAGTTTATTAATAAAGGAATGTCTTCTTTCCTTTCTCTTAAGGGAGGAAGAACCATTGGAATGACATTAAGTTTAAAGAAGAGATCCTTTCTGAATTTTCCTTCTGCGATGCAGTCACTCAGATTCTTATCTGTTGCAGCAATTATTCTTGTGTCAGCTGATATAAGATCCGTCGAGCCTAATGGTTCAAATTTTTGCTCTTCTATAAACTTGACCAGTTTAACCTGAGTCTTTAGGCTTAGCCCTCCGATTTCGTCCAGGAAAAGAGTCCCTCCGTCTGCAATCAGAAGTTTCCCTTTTTTATCCTTTACAGCATTTGGGAAGGTCCCTTTAACGTACCCGAAAAGTTCGCTGTCGATCAGGATTTCAGGGATTGCTGCGCAGTTTATCTGAATAAACCTTTTGTTTTTTCGTGGACTTTTCTGATGGATTAAATGGGCAATGAGTTCTTTTCCACTTCCATTTTCACCATAGATAAGGACTTGGCTGTTAGTAGGGGCAACCGTCTCTATTTTAGCCTTAAGTTTTTGAATAGGAAGGCTTTTTCCAATGAGTTGATATTTTGCCTTTATTTTTTCTCGGAGTTGGATATTTTCTTCTTCCAAACTTTTTTGTTTTAATGAGTTTTTTACGGTTAAAACAATTTTTTCCAGTGAGAGAGGCTTCTCCAGAAAGTCGTATGCACCGAGTTTTGTAGCTTTTACAGCGGCCTCTACAGAACCATGACCTGTGATCATGATTACCTGATTGTGTTCTTCCATAGTTTTGATTTTCTCTAAAACTTCAATTCCATTCATTTCAGGAAGCCAGATGTCAAGAAGAATCAAGTCGAAATTTTCTCCTTTCAGCATATCGAGGCCTTTTTCTCCTGTATTGGTTGTCTTAACAAAATAATTTTCGTCTTCAAGAATTCCTTTTAATGAGGACCTAATTCCGTCTTCATCATCAATGATAAGAATTTTGTCTGTAGTCATGTTGGTATCCGAATGATGAATTTGGCTCCGCAGGGTTTATTGCTTTCAACCTCGATTGAACCGTTATGTTCGTTTATGATTTGATGAACTATTGCTAACCCCAAACCGGTTCCTTTCTTTTTTGTTGAAAAATGAGGAAGAAAGAGTTTTTCCTTGTCTTGAATAGAAATCCCAGGGCCAGAGTCAGAAATTTCTATTTTTACTACTCGATTCTCTTCCTCATATGATGTGCAGATCTGAATTTTCCCTTTCTTATTCATGGCATCTATAGCATTGTCAAGAAGGTTGATGAAAACCCGCCTCATCTGTTCGGGGTCAATTTGTATAATGGAAGTAACCTCCGAAGAGAAAAGAGTCTCGAATTCTATATCAGTGAATATCCCTTTAAAAAGGGAGATTGTTTGTGTGATTATTTCATGTATATTTCCCGATTGAAGCCTGATGTTTGGCATTCGGGCAAAGTTGGAAAATTCATCGATGAGAGATTTTATGATTCCAGCTTCGTTGACTATAGTATTAGCTCCTTCTTTGATGATCTTATTTGGGTCTTTTCCTGGCTTTTTTAAATTTTTAATAATTCGTTCTGCGGAAAGTTGGATTGGAGTTAGAGGATTCTTGATTTCATGAGCGACTCGTTGAGCGACTTCTTTCCAGGCCGCGATTTTTTGTGCTTTTATGAGTTGAGTTAAATTGTCAAGTACGATGATTATGCCTGAAAATTTATTGTTATATTGTCTCAGTGGAGATAAGGTTAAAGAAAGAATTGTGCTCTGGTTGCCAAAATTTATTTGTATCTCTTTTTCGGACAATTTGAATTTATTCTTCATTCCGTATTTAATATTATCCAGGATTTCTGAATATTTAGAATCGCTAAGGATCTTTTCGTAACTTTTATCGATAGGGTTTTTTTCTTGTAATTCCAACATATCGCGGGCAGAAGGATTAATGGTTGTAATAATACCTTCTGCATTCAAGGTGATGACTCCTGTGGTTATATTATTCAAAACAGTTTCGATGTACTGTTTCCTCGATTCCAGTTCTAAGGTTTTTTGGGCAATATTGTGATGGCTCTCATTTAAGTCAGATACCATCTGGTTAAAGGAATCAATGAATGTTCCCAGTTCATCAGAAGCAGGATCCTCAACCTTAATATTTAAATTTCCTTTAGAAACTTCTTTGGTTGCTTGGGCGAGCTTTTCAATAGGAACAGTAATTCCTTTGGCCAGATGAAATGCTATCCAACTTGCCGCAAAGATGATGAGAAGCGTTATGAAAATTAGCGTCATTAGATACAATGATTTTACAGGGTCTTTCTGTATTTTTATCTGGCGGTATCTCTGAACGTAGGCAGTAATATTGTTGATTTTCTGAGCGTAATTTTGTTGAAGATATTTTCCTGTAACAATCAGGAGATTGTCTCTGTCCTGGATGTTGAAAGAAAGCCCCCGCCTTATCATTTCTCCTGTGCCCATCGGTTCGATAGTACTGAATTCTTCACCGAGCTGGGCTCTTTTGACTATGTTTTCCTTTAAAGTGTGGTAGTCCCGAAGAGGAAGGTCCGGATTTAGGTAAGAAAATAATTCTTCATCGTTTAAATAAATTCCGATTTCGTCGAGCTTATATTCAGTCAATTTATCCTTGACGAATTCCATTAAAGGAGCTTTTTGTTCTATGTTTATGAGTTTTTGTTTTTGGATGGCTTTGCCAAGCTGCTTGGCATAATGGAGAGTTATTTCTTCTGTGTTTAGATAGAATCCATCAGCTAGACCTTTTGTATCGTTCAGGATTTTATCGATAGGGGTCTTGAACCACTGCTCGATGTTTCTGCTGATCATGTCGCTTGCAAAGAAGAAAAGAAGGAGTGTTGGAATAAGGGATAATGAAATAAAGAAAAAGAGCAGCCTTGTCTTGAAATGAGAACCGGCAACCTTTCTTTTTCTTTCCAAATAGAGTTTTGCCAAGTTTCTGCCAAGTACAAATAGAAGAATAAGAAAAAGAAGAAGAACGATGATTTGTAGAGAAGAAAGGAGGACATTTGTTACTGTAGTTGAGGAAAATTGTTGAGTCTCGCGGATAAAAAACTCGATAGTAAAAAATAGAATGATAAGCAGGACAATAATAGCACCGATAACGCGCGGTCCCTTGTTCTTTGATTCTTCCATTGTTATTTTATTTTAGCATTTGTTTTAGTGTTTTACTGTGTATTATTATTCGAGGAATTGTTGGAAATTGTCTGGGGTTATTCTGATATTTTTAACAACAGCACCAGAACGGCCAAGGGATTTCCCTTTTTTGTTGTTTATAGTATAAGAAAATCCGCCTGCATTTCCTATATTGAAGAGTATTTCTTCGAGAGCGACTGTTTTGAATTTTTCTCCAGGCTGTTTAAGACCCTTTAGTTTTTCAATGCCGTCTGCATAGACTTGAATCCAGGTTTCCTGATGGAAAGAAATTTCGAGATTCAATACTTTTTCTTCTTCCGTTGATTCATTTACAGGAGGAGGCAGGATTATATCTTTTTGAGCTATTTTATAAGTTGGAAGAGGTATAGGGATATTGGCGGGTTCCTTTTTGTGGAATATAAAATAAAGGGATAAAGGAATTACTAAAATAAGAAATATTAATATTGCAAGATGAATAATATTTTTTATTTTATGATTGGTTGTTATACGAATTTTCTCTTGTTTGTTTTCCTCTTCCAGGGTTTGTTCCTGAAGTTGCATGGTTTCATAGTATTTATTCATGACTGCATCTTCATCTAAGCCAATATAACTGGCATATGTGCGTATGATGCCCTTGGTAAAAAAATCTCCTGGAAGCATATCCAATTGATCTTCTTCTAATGCTCTCAGGAATCTTAAGTTTATCTTTGTTGAGTCAGCAATTTCTTTTAGAGTTATCCCTCTTAATTCGCGTTCCCTTTGGAGTTCTTGCCCAATGGATACCATTTTTTGAATTTTAAGATAAGAACATCTCTATGTCAAATCAGTATAGGTCGAACTGTCTATAATAAGTCATGTTTTTAGAAAACGGGAGAGAGAGCTGAGGCTTCCTAAGAACCCGATTACTGCACCTGCTGCAAGGAGTGCGATGACCTGCGAAAATGAAAGATAACGGAACTTTATGATATCGCTCATAACTCCCAGGGATGAGCCTAAATACAGAGGAAAAATTTCTATCAGCAGTAAAAGAAGAATAAATGATAGTATTCCTCCTATTATTCCTAAGATAATTCCCTCAAGAAGAAAAGGAATTCTGATAAAAGAATTAGTTGCTCCGGACAAGCGTAGAATTTCGATCTCATTCTGCCTGGCAAAGACATTTAACTTAATGATATTGGAAATAATAAAGAAGGATGCAAGAATCAATATCCCTCCCAAAAAGAATCCGACAGTTTTTACCAGTTTGCTAAGAGATTTCATCCTTTCAATCCAGTCTTTGTTGAACTGGATATCTTCAACTCCAGGTGTATTTTTCATGTTATTGATGAAATTTGAAGTTTTATCAGAAGAAATGCTTTCTTCCTTTAGGGTAATTTCGAAGGAAGGAGGAAATGGATTAATTTTTAAATTTTCAATGATTCCTTGAAGGTCAGGAAATTTCTCTTGAAATTTTTCTAAGGCCTGATTTGAACTAATAAATTGAGTCTTTATGACCAATGTAGAATTTTTAATTTTTTCTTCGAGGGCTTCTATATCCTTTTCTGGCAGGTTCTTATCTAAGAAAAGAACAGCGACCATGTCTTTTGAAATCTGCTTGGCGGTATATTGAAGATTATTAGATAGAGAAAGAAAGATTGATATGATAAGGAAAGATAAACAGATGATTGTGACAGAAAAAAAATTGCGGGTTTTATACTGCCAGAGATTATTCAGGGTCTCTTTGAAGAAATATTTAGTTTTTTGAATAATCAGAGAGTCTCCTTTTTCAACAATTTTCCTTTATAGAGAAAAATGATGTTATTGCCAAAGTGTCGGATCAGTTCACGATCATGAGTGCAAATGATGACAGTTGAACCTTTCTTGTTGATTTCTTTGAATAAGCTCATAATTTCGAAAGCAAGCTCGGTATCAAGGTTTCCGGTTGGCTCGTCGGCTAATATGATTTTAGGATTATTTACAACCGCCCTGGCAATAGCCACTCTTTGCTGTTCACCGTAAGACAAACGGGAGGGATATTCCCACATTTTGTGATGGAGGTTGACCATCTGCAGGGCATTAAAAACTCTTCTTCTTATTTCTTTACGGGGAAGGCCGAGAATCTGAAGTACTATTGCAACATTATCAAAAACCTTTTTATTGGAAAGCAGGCGGAAGTCCTGGAAAACGATTCCTGTAGTTCGTCTCAATTGATATATTTTATGGTTGGGAATACGGAGTATGTTTCTTCTGTCAACAACAATTTGCCCTTGGGTAGGGTATAGCTCCCGAAAGATTATTTTAAGAAGCGTGGTTTTTCCCGAACCGCTTGGGCCTGTGATAAAATAGAAATCTCCCTTATTAATGCGAAAGGTTACATCCGAAAGGGCCCAATTAGGCTTTTGGTACTGCTTCCAGATGTGATATAGTTCTATCATTGCACTTTACCTGGGTTATTCATAAAAATTGCTGATAAGTCATAACAATTATACCTAGATTTGATCGTTCTCCATGAAACCCTCAGAACTAGTTTATCCTCTATCATATCGATAATATAATTTAAATTTATTATCAGCAATTTTTACCTTACAGGCGAGCCGATCTTGTTGCATCTGATTCGTTACAGCGCATTCGTGGTGAAGGACCACAACTTCATGGGCTGTGCCTCGCATCTGCAGCAAGCTTGGCTCGTGAATAATCCACGTTCTCCTGGGTTATTCATAAAGAATGCCGACACCAATATTTATTTTCCATTATATCTGCCAGTTACGTTGATATTTTCTTCCGCATAACATTTAATTCTTTTTCCATGCACTTATTTTCCTCTATATCATCGGCATTCTTTACCTTACAGGCGAGCCGATCTTACTGCATCTGATTCGTTACAGCGCATTCGTGGTGAAGGACCACAACTTCATGTGCTGTGCCTTGCATCTGCAGCAAGCTTGACTCGTGAATAACCCATGTACACTGAATTATTCATAAAAATTGCTTCATAAGATTGGAGATTCATCAGGTTCGAAAGGATTATAACATATCAATTTTGGGATTCAAAGAAGTGAAGAAAAAATGATGAAAGGAGTAGTTGTCAGATAAATAAAGACATGAACCATCCGAAAATAAGTGATCCAAAAACCATAATGAGAAACAGAGAAACACCATATTTTATCTGGCTTTTTATTTCATCCCTTCGGATTAATGCCAGGACAACACATGCTAAAGTTGCGTATAAGGCCATGGAAATCAAGTGGCTTTTAAATATCATTTCTTTTTTCCTGAAGATATGTCAAAGGCATCTAATGCACATATATAATTCAGGAGGCCTGCTCCTGCTATAAAAGTTGTACCGAATTCAAATGTAGTATTTTTTAGATTCCCGAATCCAAAAGAGAATATTTTGGAAAGCAAATATAAAAATCCGTTGCCTAGATCGGAAAAGAAGGCAAGGATTGTCAGGGGATTTTCAGTTTGGAAAGAATAAATCTCGCCGCCTATGGAGAGCCCGATGGCTGCCATGGATGAAATGCAGACAAAAAAGATCAGACCTCTCCAATATTTTTTTATGATGACATGGCCTAGTCCTGGAATGAACCATCCTGCAATTAAACTGATAATAGCTTTGGCCTTCATTTTGAAGAGAAATCATAAAAGAAAAAGTCGAGTAAATCAAGAGAAAAAAAGGAAAAGATCTTTGTTTTTTTGGGCAAAGCCAGTTTCTACGTTTTTATTTATTTGCTGACTGAGTGTGGTTTAAGATTATTAATTGAAAGCCTGCAATTATTTCATTATAATGAAAGTCCTTCTTGTGAATAGGAAGGAAAGCAATATCAGGGAAGAAGAAAACATGAAAATTAGAAAAATATTTTTTACCATTACGCTTTCGTTATTTGTTATAAATTCTGTTAATGCTAAAACAAATGGCTATCTTTCTTTTAAGTTTTTAAAGGGCCAATCGCAGAGTAATGTTTTTGATGGAACTTTCCAAGAAGCTCAATTAGGCCTCATATTTTCGGGAGAGATAACTCCGAAAATTGCCTATATTGCTGAGGTAAAACTTCAGGATAGAACAAGGATTGAAATGAATCAAGCCCTTGTTGAAGTAAGTCCTTCATATGCTTTCAATCTTAAGATGGGGCTTTATCTTGTTCCTTTTGGAAAATACAATCAATTCAACAGGCCCCACCAGACAGTGTTGATAATTCCTCCTATGAATGTTGAAGAGTTTTTCCCTCCATGCTGGAGAGACATAGGGATTTTATTGGAAGGAAAGGTCAGCAGTTTTTTTTATTCGCTATATTTAGGTAATGGGCTTGCAGAAAGTCAGTGCTTGGATGGAGGGCAGCAGTTTAAGGACAATAATGCGAATAAGGGGAGAGGGGCAAGAATTGCTTGGATTGTTGACCAGGGATTTGAGGTGGCTTATTCCTATTATCGTGGGAAATTTGATAGTGATAATAGCAGAAACTTGTTTTTACAAGGCTTGGATTTAACATGGGGGACAGAAGATTTTCAAATATTGTCCGAATATACAAAAGTTAACATTGAGAATCCGGCTGAGTTTTCAAGGGGAACTGCAGAGGGTTATTTTATTCAGTTGTCCGTCAATATGGGAAGTCTTCAGCCTGTAGTTAGTTACCAGCGATTGGAATATAATGACGAGTTTCACGGAACAGGATTTTTCGGAGCAGATAATCCTGGAATAGGAATATCAGAAAATAAAAGCCGCTGGGCAGTCGGGATGGCTTATTTAATGCTTGATAATTTACGTTTGAAACTTGAATATGACTTTAACCGTGAGAAAGAATTCGAGAAGAATGATAATATTTTCTTATGCCAAGTTGCCTTAAGCTTTTAACCTGGGATATTCATAAAAATTGCTGATAGATTATAATAATTAAAGCTAGCTATAACCGCTCTCTATGGAAATCTCAGGAGGACTTTATTCTATACTATCACCATCATATAATCTAAATCTATTATCAGCAATTTTCACCTTACAGGCGAGCCGATCTTACTGCATCTGCTGTGTTACAGCCCATTCGTGGTGAAGGACCACAACTTCATGTGCTGTGCCTTGCATCTGCAGCAAGCTCGACTCGTGAATAACCTACGTCCTCCTGGATTATTTATTTCTACCTTGTTTCTGGAATTAATTTCTGATAAAATTTGCTATCAATAATAATATAATCTTGTCTTATTAATCATTGTGCGATTCGAGGGATTTTCATGGCAAATTTGGTAGTCCTTGGTACTCAATGGGGCGATGAGGGTAAAGGTAAAATTGTTGACCTTCTAAGCCCCTCATTTGATGTAGTGGCCCGCTATCAAGGAGGACACAATGCTGGACATACGGTCTATGTGAAAGGGAAGAAAATCATACTTCACATTATCCCTTCTGGGATTCTACATAAAAGTAAACTTTGTGTAATAGGGAATGGAGTTGTTTTGAGCCCTGGAGAATTTCTGGATGAGATTTCACAGTTAAAAAAATATGGGGTTGAGATTGATGATAATATTGTCATAAGTAAAAATGCTCATATTATCCTTCCTTACCATTCTTTGGTCGAGAAGATCAGCGAGAAGAGAAAAGGAGTCAAAAAAATAGGGACTACCTGCAGGGGTATTGGGCCTGCTTATGTGGATAAAGCGGCCCGGCAGGGAATAAGAGCCGGAGATCTTTTAAATTTTAATGTGCTTAAAGAGAGAATTGAACAAAATGTTGAAGAAAAAAACATCTATCTTGCTCATTATGGAATGCCATTAATCGACCCAAAAAAAGTCCTGGATGAATATCTGAAATATGCTTCTAAACTTGTAAAATACATAAAAGATGTTTCTTTTCTTTTGGATAAGAAAATAAAAGAAGGAAATTCTGTTCTTTTTGAGGGAGCCCAGGGCACTCTGCTCGATATTGACCATGGAACATATCCTTTTGTGACCTCGTCTAATTCGACAGCAGGAGGAGCATGTACAGGTTTAGGTGTTAGTCCTGATAAAATAGACGGGGTTTTAGGAGTGACTAAAGCCTATACAACACGTGTTGGTATGGGGCCGTTTCCAACAGAAATCTTTAATGAGAAGGGCAAATTGCTTCTTGAAAGAGGAAATGAATTTGGAGCTACGACCGGCCGCCCCAGGCGTTGTGGCTGGTTTGATGCTGTGATTCTTGCCTATTCCTGCAGGTTGGGCGGAATAAAAAAAATTGCCCTTACTAAGCCTGATATTTTGGATGGGTTTGAAGAAGTTTTGGTTTGTGTGGGTTATAAATATAAGGGGGAAATGCTGGAGACTTTTCCTACAGAAAGCTGGGTTTTGGAAAAAGTAAAACCTCAATATAGAACATTGCGTGGATGGAAGAAACCTGTCAAGGGAGTAACGGATTTTACTTTGCTTCCTGAAGCTTTTCTTGATTATATTAAGATTATCGAAGAACTTATCCAAGTCAAAATTTCTATCATTTCCACGGGCATGGCCAGAGAAGATACAATCTTGATTGATAAGGAATTGAAAGATATTGTCAATATAGAGAAAGTTAGAAACGGTATTAAGGAGTAAAGAGAGTGCTTTATAGCAAAAAAGTGAGGGTATAATTGAAAGAAGAAGAAAAAATCGAAAGGATCATGCAGTTAAAGAAAGAGATAAATGCTGTGATTTTAGTGCATAACTATCAGATTGGAGAAGTCCAGGAAACAGCCGATTTTTTAGGGGATTCTCTCGACCTGAGTATTAAAGCGGCACAGGTCAGGGAGGAAGTGATCCTTTTCTGCGGTGTTCATTTTATGGCAGAGACTGCTGCAATATTATCAAAGGATAAAACTGTGCTAATACCTGATGTAAACGCGGGTTGTCCAATGGCTGATATGATAACGCCTCAAGCACTTAGAGAATGGAAACAGAATTATCCTGGTAGGAAGGTTGTCTGTTATGTCAATACATCTGCAGAAGTTAAGGCAGAATGTGATATATGTTGCACTTCAGCCAATGCTGTAAAGATTGTTGAATCGCTTGATGACAGTGAAGTTCTTTTTGTTCCGGATAGAAATCTTGGGGCTTATATTGACAGCCAGACAGATAAAAAGGTCATTTCTTGGGATGGTTACTGCTTTGTGCATAACAATATTTTAGCGGAGCATATAAGAGAGAAAAAAAACCTTTATCCTGAAGCAGAAGTCTGGGTACACCCTGAATGCCGGCCCGAAGTTATTGGTTTAGCGGATAAAGCTCTTTCTACAGGACAGATGGTTAGAGAGGCTTCTAGGACAGAGAGCAGAGATATTATCATCGGAACTGAATCAGGCATCATCTATAGGTTGAAAAAAGAGAATCCTGATAAGAATTTTTATCCTGCTAAAGATTCGATTGTGTGTTCAAACATGAAAAAAATAAACCTGGATAAAGTTCTCAAATCTTTGGAAGAAAAAAAATATAGAATAGAAGTCCCTCATGAAATTAGCAGAAAAGCAAGTATAGCGATAGAAAGGATGATAAAGGCATCATAGATTTGGAATTTACGATAGAGATGGAAAGCAGAAAACCTGGAATTGAAGAAATCATAAGCATTCTGAAGAAGTCATATCTTGGAAGTCGCACGGCCCTTAATTTTGAGACCCCACTCCAGATTCTAGTAGCAACGATTTTGTCTGCTCAGTGTACAGATGAAAGAGTAAACAAAATCACTCCTTCTCTTTTTAATAAGTATAAGACTGTATCAGATTTTGCACGTGCGAATCAGGAAGAATTGGAAGAGGAAATTCGCTCCACAGGCTTTTTCAGAAACAAGTCGAGAAATATAATCAATGCCTGTAAAAAAATCGTTGAAGATTTCAAGGGTGAAGTGCCAAATAATATGAATGATCTCTTGTCTCTGCCTGGTGTAGCCAGGAAAACAGCGAATATTGTGCTTTCCAGCGCGTACAGGAAAGCTGAGGGTATTGCTGTTGATACTCATGTCAAACGGCTGTCTGGAAGATTGGGGCTAAGCAGAGAAAAAAATGCTGATAAAATTGAGCAGGATCTTTTGACTATTGTGCCTAAAAATGAGTGGCTGGATTTTAATTATATTCTGGTTAACCACGGGAGAAAAATCTGCCGGGCCCGGAAGCCATTCTGTGATGGATGTGAGATTAAACACCTGTGCCACTTTTGGACCTTTATAATTTGAATTTTCGTTTTTTCCATTATATTATATACATATATCTTTTTTAATGGGGTAGTGTATAAGAAAAACATTTATTGAGGAGAAAATCATGATCCGTTCCTGTAATCATTTTGTGAAAGATCCAGAAGGAAACCATGTTGAAATTTCTTAAAGGTTGGAACAAAGAATGATCAAGGAAGCTAAACTTTATCGCTCCATTGAGGATGGAAATGTCGATTGCTTTCTTTGCAGTCACCGCTGTCGGATTGTGCCTTTAAAATTCGGATTCTGTGGAGTAAGGCAAAATAGAGAAGGGAAACTCTATACCCATGTTTATGGAGAGGTTATTGCCGCTCATATAGATCCTATCGAAAAAAAACCCCTTTATCATTTTTTACCGGGGACAGTATCATTTTCAATGGCGACAATTGGATGCAATTTTCGATGCCCTTTCTGTCAGAACTGGCAGATATCTCAGACTTCTAAAAGAAATGGTAGTGGTTTGACTGAACAAAAATTAACTCCTGAAGAAATCATTTATGCAGCGAAAAGCCATAAATGCAAGAGTATTGCTTACACTTACACCGAACCAACAATATTTTATGAGTATGCTTACGATATAGCAGTGCTTGCTAAAAAAGAAGGGCTGGCGAATATTTTCGTTACAAATGGCTATATGACTCCTGAAGCTCTGGAAGCTATAAATCCTTATCTTGATGCATGTAACGTTGACTTAAAATCATTCAGTGAAAATTTTTACAAAGACATATGTAAGGCACATCTGAAACCTGTTCTTGATTCGATTCGATTGATGAAAAAATTGGGAATTTGGGTTGAAGTTACTACTCTTATAGTTCCTGAGCTAAATGATTCAGACGAGGAATTAACTCAAATTGCCAAGTTTATAGCCGAAGTTGATCCGAATATCCCCTGGCATATAAGCCGTTTCCATCCTGATTATAATTATACCGAAAGTAATGCCACTCCTCTTGAAACATTAAGAAAAGCTCTCTCTATCGGGAAGAGAGAAGGCCTTCGTTACATCTACATCGGAAATGTACTCGGAGAATCTGAAGACACTTTATGCCCCAACTGCCATAATATTCTTATTTTGAGGCATGGATATTCGATTTCTCAAAATAAGATAGAAAATTCTAAGTGTCCATACTGCGGAAGGTCTGTTCCTGGTGTTTTTTAAAGTGCAAAAATACAAATTTCTTTCCCATACAGGTGATGTGAAATTTCAGGCTTTTGGAAGGACTCTTGAAGAGGCCTTTTCTAATGCAGCACTGGCTACAATTTCTCTTATGTGGGATAATAAAAAGATTAAAAAGAGAATAAAGTATCGACTAGAAAAGCAAGGAAGAGACCTGAAGCAGCTTCTTGTCGTTTTTTTAGAAGAAATATTATTTTTGATGGATTCGCAGATGTTTCTTTTACATTCGGCACAGAAGGTTCGAATCGAGAAAAAGGAAAATCAATATTTGTTGAAGGCATTTTTCCTTGGAGATAGATATTCAGATAAATATGAAACTTTTGGAGGGGTTAAAGCCATAACATACAATGAGATGAGAGTAGAATGCAATAGTCATTTCATGGTTCAGGTTGTGGTTGATGTTTGAGGTATCATGATAGAGTTAAAAAAAATAAACGATTACACATGGGAAATTCCAAAACATGGTGATATGAACGTCCCATCAATTGTTTATGCCTCCTCAAAGCTTTTAGAGAGCATTAAAGGTGATCTGACACTTAAGCAGGCAAAGAATATGGCATGTTTAAGAGGCATCCAGAAGGCTGCCTATGTGATGCCTGATGCACATCAAGGTTACGGTTTTCCTATAGGAGGGGTAGCTGCCTTTGATCTGGAGGAAGGTATTATTTCCCCGGGTGGTGTGGGTTATGATATTAACTGCGGAGTTAGGTTATTAAAGACGGAGTATTTTGAAAAAGATGTCAGGAATAGGATACAGGCACTTTTAGATGGAATGTTCAGAGAAGTGCCGGCTGGCGTGGGTAAAGGAGGAATCACCAGGCTGAGTCGAAAGGCTCTACATGAGGTCTGTGCCAAAGGGGCCGAATGGGCTGTAGCAAAAGGCTATGGGATGAAGGAAGATTTACAGAGGACAGAAGAAAACGGGAGGATAATAAGTGCAGATCCAAGCTATCTTTCTTCAAGAGCTGTAGAAAGAGGCATTCCTCAACTGGGTACTTTAGGGGCTGGAAATCATTTTTTAGAGATACAGAAAGTAACTGAGATTTATGAATCTCAGACTGCAAAGGTTTTCGGGATACATTCAGAAGGTCAGATTTTAGTCATGATTCACTGCGGAAGCCGCGGATTAGGACATCAGGTGGCTTCGGATTATATCAGGCTTATGGAAAATAGGTATGGGACGAAGAATTTGCCGGACAGGCAATTGATAAATGCGCCTATACGTTCAGAGTTAGGACAGCAGTACTATAAAACAATGAGTGCTGCAGTTAATTTTGCTTTTGCGAACAGACAGATGATTGCTCATTTGGTCAGAGAAGTTTTTGCAGGAGTCATGGGAAGTTCTAAGGGAATGGATCAGGTCTATGATGTTTGCCATAATGTGGCTAAATTTGAGAAACATGTAATTAACGGCGAGGAGAAAGAAGTATGTATTCATAGGAAAGGAGCAACAAGAAGTTTTGGCCCAGGCCGGGAAGAAATTCCTGAGGTTTACCGGATTGTAGGGCAGCCAGTAATTATTCCAGGAAGTATGGGAACTTCGTCATATATTCTTGCTGGCACTTCAGAAGCTGAAAAAATGAGTTTTGCTTCCACAGCTCATGGCGCAGGCAGGGTTATTTCCAGGCGGGAAGCTTTACGTCGTTTTAGGGGAGAGAAGATTAAAAATGATTTAGAGGAAAAAGGAATCTTACTGAAATCCGTAAGTTGGAAAGGAGTAGCCGAAGAAGCCTCTCAGGCTTATAAGGATGTAAATGAAGTAGTTAGAGTTTCACATCAAGCTGGGATAGGGAGATTAATCGTTCGGGTTGCCCCTGTTGGGGTGATTAAAGGATAAAACTCATGTTATGGAAAAGTTGACTTTCCCCTTTTCTCTTTTTATTTTATTACAGCAATGAAGGTTATATTATCCGGCTATAATGTTGATAGTACTGTTATTGAAGAACTGAAAAAAACCAGCCCGCCTCGTGATGATATAACTCCTGAAACACTTTCTGCTTCTTATGCACGTATTTCCCGGGATCCACGTTCTGTTGATGAGTTGCGGGCTGTTGCTAGAGCAGAGGTCCAAAGGGCAAGAAGGTCAAATCGGACCATCATTTTTAAGATGGGACACCATTCTGTGGCAGAACATGCTGTCTTTAACTTTGATATAATCGGTGTGAGCCGATTGGCTATAGAAGAAATTGAGAAATTCAGGCTCTGTGCGTTTACAGAAAAATCTCAGCGTTACATCAAGCTCAAAGATGATTTTGTCCTTCCAGAAGAAGTAAAAAAAGCAGGAAAACAGGAGCTTTTTCTAGATACAATCAGAGCACAAAATTCTCTTTACCAGAAGCTTTATAAAAGGCTGAAACCTTATTTTTTTGAAAAAAATATTAAGCTTGCTCATGATCCAAAGAAACATTCTATTCTAGAGGGATGGGCAAAAGAGGACGCCCGTTACGCAGTAAGCTTGGCAACTCAAAGTCAGTTAGGGATGACTGCTAATGCCAGGAATCTGGAGTTTTTAATTCGCCGTTTTGCCTCAAATAAACTGGCTGAGATTGGAGAATTGAATCATAAGATTTATGAACTTGCAAAAGAAGTTGCTCCTTCTATTATACTTTTTACTGAAGGGAATGATTTTGATGCCAAGACTTATGAGGAATTGAAAGTCAAATCCTCGTCTCTTATGAATCCGCTAATTGAGAAAAAGGATGAACCTGTTTGTCTTGTGGATTTTACTCCTGATGCGGATACTAAGTTAATCGCTGCTCTTTTGCATACTTCCTCATTTCTGCCATTTAGAGAGTGTATGGAAAAAGCCAGGACGTTTACACCTGAAAAAAATATGGAATATTTGAAAACAGCACTGAAACATATGGAATTTTATGATGCTGTCCTCAGGGAATTCGAATATGTTGACCTGACTTATAATTTGATTGTTTCCTCTGCCTGTTTTGCCCAACTAAAGCGACACAGAATGGCGACACTGACAACCCAGAGCTATAATCCAGACTTGGGAGTAACTATTCCCTTGTCTGTTGAGGAAATTGGAGCCAGAAGAGAGTTTATGGATATCATCGAGAAAACAAATGCAGCGTATTCTGTATTGAAAGAAAGCTTAGATGTAGGAGCTGAGTATATTTTAACAAATGCTCACAGGAGGCGTGTCCTGCTGAAGGTCAATGCAAGAGAATTGTACCATATTTCAAGGCTGAGAGAGGATGCTACTGCTCAATGGGATATCCGGAATACTGCCACAGAGATGAGTAAGCTGGCTAAGGAAGTTATGCCCCTGACCTTTCTTCTTGCAGGAGGAAAAGACACTTATCCAGCAAGATATAAAGACATTTTTGGCAAGCCCCCCAAATTAAAACCACCGGAAATATAGAATTTTTGTATAAATCTTAAATGCCCAGCTTTATTTCTTGATATATACTCGCCTTCCCCTTAATTCCAGTCTACCCTCAAAAAAGAGTCTTACTGCTTCGGGATAGATTTTGTGCTCCTCTTTCAGTATCCTTTCACTCAGAGTTTCCTCTGAGTCGTCCTGAAAAACGGGAACTACAGCCTGAAGAATAATGGGCCCCATATCTATGTTTGAAGTTACAAAGTGAACAGTAACCCCTGAATATCTTACTCCCCAGTCAATTGCTTTTATTTGAACATGAAGACCTGGGAAAGCAGGAAGCAAAGCCGGATGTATATTCATGATCCTGTTATTGTATTCCCTGCAGAGAAGAGGGGTTAAAATTTTCATGTAGCCTGCCAGGCAGATAAGATCCACTCCCTTTTTATTTATTTTTTTGATAATTTCCCTGTCATATTCTTCGTTGGAGCCAAAGTCTTTTGGATCAAGAAAAATGGTGTCTAGGTTTCGTTTTTGAGCGATCTTAAGACCAGGTGCATCTTTCTTATTACTTAAAACAAGGCTGATTTCAGCATTTATTTTTTTTTTAAGGACGGCATCATGGATGGCTTTGAAATTTGATCCCCGGCCAGAAATAAATACAGCAATTCTCCCCCTTTTTTTCTGGTTTCTGAAAATTTTCTCTCTCAATGCTTATTATTCTTAGGCAAAAACCCTGTCATAAATATAGTCTATGCTTTTCATATAAGGTTCTAGAGAGAAACAGTCCTCAATTTCTTCATGGGATAAAACCTTGGAAATTTCCTTGTCAGATTGAATAAGGACTTTAAAATCGAGATGTTCTTTCCAGGCCTTAAGGCTGTTTCTTTGAACTAGATGGTAAGCATTGTCACGAGTCAGGTTCTTTTTGATGAGGGTAAGAAGAATTTTTTGTGAGAAGATAAGGCCTTGCGTTAGATAAATATTTTCTTCCATTTTTTCCGGGAAAACAGCCCAGTTACTTATAATATCCGTCATTTCTGCCAGGAGAAAGTCCGTGAGAATAAAGGTGTCAGGGAAAATTATTCTTTCTACTGATGAATGTGAAATATCTCTTTCGTGCCAGAGTGGAATATTTTCCAGAGCAGCCTGGAAGTTTGCTCTTGTTATGCGTGCTAGGCCAGATATTCTCTCTGCGCGAACAGGATTTTTTTTATGGGGCATTGCAGAAGAACCCTTTTGTCCTTCGGTAAAAGGTTCTTCGAGCTCGAGAACTTCGGTTTTTTGAAGATGGCGGATTTCAGTGGCGAATTTATCTAAAGATGAATTAAGGATAGCCAGAGTTGATAGGACTTCAGCATGTCTATCGCGTTGAAGAACTTGTGTTGAAACTTTTGCAGGCTCTAGGCCTAATTTTTTCAGGGCATAGAGTTCGACCTTCGGGTCTATATGCATGTAAGTGCCTACTGCACCAGAGATTCTTCCTGTGCTTATCACCTTTTGAGCATTTGAAATTCTTCTAAGATTTCGTTTGATTTCTTCATACCAGACAAGGAGTTTTATGCCGAAGGAGATTGGCTCTGCATGAACTCCATGGGTGCGTCCCACCATCACAGTCTTTTTATGACGGATTGCCTCTTTTTTTAAAACTTCTTTTAATTTTATAAGTTCTTTCTTGATAATTTCAAGGGATTCTGTGATAAGAAGAGAAAAGGCAGTATCGACAATATCATATGAAGTAAGGCCCATGTGTATGTAGCGGGATTCTTCTCCGATATTTTCTGCCACCGACGAGAGAAAGGCTATTATGTCATGTTTAACAATCTTTTCAATCTCATCGATCCGTTTTACAGAGAAAGCAGCTTTCTCTTTAATTCGGGTCAGTGTTTCTGAAGGAATTTCTCCTAGTTGGTTCCAGGCTTCACAAACGGCAAGCTCAACTTCAAGCCATTTTTGGTACCTGTTTTGGTCAGACCAAATTGTGCCCATTTCTGGGCGTGTGTAGCGCTCGATCATTAAAGAATCCTTTAAAAAGACTGCGGCCAAATCATAACAACAACTCTGAGATATGTCAATTTTGGAGGTTGAATATTATTTGCAAGTTATTTTGCAAAGAAATTTTGTATAAGATTTGTCAAATAATAGGATAAAAAGTATGGAAGAATTCTCTGATGATTGGCTGGTTCAACAAGCTAAACAAGGGAATGTTGATGCTTTTGAAGATCTGACACGGCGTTAGCAGGAAAAGCTGAAACCATATTTAGATAGGGGGATACTATGAAATGTAAAAGGATTGAAAAGTGGATATCTGACTCAATAGACAAAGAGCTCTCGGAAAGAAAAAGGAAAGTGCTTGAAAATCATCTGGAAAACTGAAAGCCAGACAGCAAAGATTTTCCCCAAGGTGAATGAAATTGAAAAGGAAAAAATGGAGACAAATATTCAACTGGGCAAGCAGAGAAGAGAACTCAGGTTGATTTTGAAGCAAGAAAATCCTGATGAACAGGAAATTACAAATAAAATCAATAATATTAAGGAATTAAAGCTTCGTCTAGAAAGCAGGGAAGAGGAATTTGAAATATTCCTTAGAGATAATTTTACATTGATCCAGCGAGCGAAGTATTTAATATTTGCACAGGATTTTTATAGAGGATTAAGGCAGACCTTAGAAAAGGCGAGGTTGCAGAAGCAGAGACGCCAGATCAAAGACAAGAAGCAGTATTATTTCTAATTTAATGAATGTGTTCAGGCCAGCTTTTTTCAAGGCATTTAACCTGAATTATTCATAAAAATTGCTTAGAATTAATATAATACCAAATAGTTTTTATCGTTCCCCATGAAACCTTTAGAACTAGGATATCCTATATCCTAGGCTAGATCACAACCTAACAGCCTAAAGCATATGAATTTGAGGGGATGGAGGAAGTGACATTGAAAGATTTAGCCTTTCTGAGTCGATATTCGAGGGAACCCGATGAAGTCGGGCCTGATGGATGTGTGAGCACTGTATAATCAATGAGGCGGTGTTAATGATGGCTCGCGGATATTGTGGCGTTGCTTAAGATAAACATGCGGAGTTCCAGCAGAGCCGAGAAGATCGGGTAAGAAATGGCGTTAAAAATCTTAGTTGAGCGCAGACATGCCCTCAAATTCATCTTATCTAAATATATTATCAGCAATTTTCACCTTACAGGCGAGCCTATTTTACTGCATCTGCTGCGTTAAAGCCCATTCGTGGTGAAGGACCACAACTTCATGGGCTGTGCCTTGCATCTGCAGCAACCTCGACTCGTGAATAATACAGGTTGGTTATAAAGGGAAGAATGGGTTTTTTTTATCAGCAATAAAATAACAGAATTCAGTGTAAAAAAGCTCTGAAAAATTAGGGAAACTCCAGCAAAAATAGTTCTTGACAAAAGTAGTGAAGTCATTTAGAATTCCTCAAGTATTTTTTTATGTTTCATTCGGATTTAAAAGAGGTGAGTATAGAGCAGTACTCTTTATAAATTTTTCTTATTTATTCCCAAAAAATAAAGATTAGATAGTTAGAAGATTTTAGGTAGCAGATTTTGCCAGCGTAGCTCAGTTGGTAGAGCAGCTGATTTGTAATCAGCGGGTCGGGGGTTCGAATCCTCTCGCTGGCTTTTGAATGATTGATTAGGTTATTGGGTAAATGTGGTTTTAATTAAAGATCGAGAAGATATTATAAATAGCTAATAATCTCAAAAGTCACAGCCTGATAATTAGAAGAGGATTTTGTTTGTGATGTGGGCAGGTACCAAAGTGGACAAATGGGGCGGGCTGTAAACCCGTAGCGGTAACGCTTCGGAGGTTCGAATCCTTCCCTGCCCATTTGAGCGGGAATAGCTCAGTTGGTAGAGCATCGGCCTTCCAAGCCGTTTGTCGCGGGTTCGAGTCCCGTTTCCCGCTTTTAATATGGATGTAATTCTGCCCACGTAGCTCAGTTGGTAGAGCACGTCCTTGGTAAGGACGGGGTCACCAGTTCAAATCTGGTCGTGGGCTTTGGAAGAATCTAAGTGTTAGGAGGTAAGAGAGATGGCGAAGAAGAAGTTTGAGCGGACGAAGCCGCATTTAAACATAGGGACGATAGGGCATGTAGATCATGGGAAGACGACGTTAACGTCTGCGATAACGAAGGTATTGAACAAGGCTGGAGGGGATGTAGATTATGTTGCGTATGATCAGATAGACAATGCGCCTGAGGAGAAGGAGAGAGGATTAACGATACAGATAGCGCACATAGAGTATGAGACGAAGAATCGTCATTATGCGCACATAGATTGTCCTGGGCATGCAGATTATATTAAGAACATGATAACTGGGGCTGCGCAGATGGACGGAGCTATATTGGTAGTAGCTGCGGATGATGGGCCGATGCCGCAGACTAGGGAGCACATATTATTAGCGCGTCAGGTGAATGTTCCAGCGATAGTAGTATACATGAACAAGACGGATTTAGTGGATGATCCTGAGATATTGGATTTAGTTGAGTTAGAGGTACGGGAGTTATTGACGAAGTACGAGTTTTCTGGGGATGATATTCCGGTGATAAGGGGGAGTGCGTTAAAGTCGATGGAGAGTGATGGCAATCCTGAGTTAGAGGTAAACAAGTCGGTAATAGAGTTAATGGATGCGGTAGACAATTTCATACCTGAGCCTGTGAGGTTGATAGATCAGCCGTTTTTGCTGCCGATAGAGGACATATTTACGATAAGTGGGCGAGGCACGGTGGTGACAGGTCGAGTAGAGCGTGGGCAGGTGAAGGTAGGAGAGGAGGTAGAGATAGTAGGTTTTGGGGAGACGAAGAAGAGGGTAGTGACTGGAGTAGAGATGTTTCGCAAGATACTGGATAGTGGGATGGCAGGAGACAACATAGGAGTGTTGTTACGAGGGACAGATAAGGGGGAAGTAGAGCGTGGTCAGGTATTAGCTAAGCCTAAGTCGATAACGCCGCATCATAGATGTAAGGCTGAGATATATGCGTTGACGAAGGAGGAAGGAGGGCGGCACACGCCGTTTTTCACTGGGTACAGGCCGCAGTTTTATTTTCGCACGACAGATGTTACAGGTTCGGTGAAGTTACCTGCTGGGGTAGAGATGGTGATGCCAGGTGACAATGTGAATTTGGAGATGGAGTTGATAACAGATGTAGCGATGGAGAAAGGGTTGAGGTTTGCAATTCGAGAGGGAGGTCGGACTGTAGGAGCGGGAAGTGTTACTGAGATATTGGAATGACCGACCGCTTGCCTTTGGATCCTGATAACCGGTGATGACTACAATTGGTTAATGATATGAGAGATATAGTAATACTACAATGCGCTGACTGCAAGCGGAGAAATTATACTACTACAAGAAATAAGAAGAAGCAGACTGATAAAATTGAGCAAAAAAAATACTGTAAATTTTGCAAAAAGCATGTTATGCACAAAGAAGTTAGATGACATTTTTTAAATTATTATTAATTGCCGATAACAAGTTACAAATAAGGAGGAGAAAGAGTTCAGGTGAGTAGCTCAACTGGCTAGAGCATCGGTCTCCAAAACCGACGGTTGCGGGTTCGAGTCCTGCCTCACCTGCCAGTTAAAATTGGAAGCAGATATCCAAGATTTTGGATTATTTAGAAAATAAAAAAACCTGTTTAGAGAACATTTTAACATCTAAAAAGAGTAAAGCATGAATAAAAAAATAAGATGGCATAAGCGAATATTTCCTTTTTTTAGAGAAATCAAAGCCGAAATAAGAAAAGTCACATGGCCTTCCCGAAACGAGGTGTACAGCACAACTCTTGTGGTTATTCTTGCTAGCATATTCTTCGGATTTTATCTTTTTTTTATGGATGTTATTTTCTCATGGGTGATTACTCAAATAAAATCAATATTTTCATAGAAAAATGGCAAAAAATTGGTATGTAGTTCATACTTATTCAGGTTTCGAAAGTTTTGTGGCTGAGTCTATCCAGCAGCGAGCTTCTGACTTGAATATTGAAGATCAGATTAGTAGAATTATTATTCCTACTGAAGGGGTTGTAGAAATCAAGGGGGGAAGGAAAGTTGTTTCAACTAAGAGGTCATATCCGGGCTATATTTTAATTGAAATGGAGATGACAGACGAGAATTGGATGGTTATTCGTGAGACTCCCAAAGTTACTGGTTTTGTAGGTTCAGGAAATCGCCCCTCGCCTTTAAGCAAAGAAGAAGTAAAGCAAATTGTTGAACATATGGAAAGAACTTCTGAGAAGCCAAAGCCTAAACATACTTTTGATAATGGAGAAGCCGTTCGGATCATAGATGGTCCTTTTTTTAATTTTAACGGGATTGTTGAAGAGGTCAATCATGAGAGAAATACCTTGAAGGTATTAGTAACAATTTTTGGCCGTTCAACTCCTGTAGAGTTAGAATTCTTACAAGTGGAGAAGATTTAGGAGGAAAAATGGCCAAAGAAGTTGTCGCAAAAATCAAGCTTCAGATTGAAGCCGGCCAGGCCAGCCCTGCACCTCCAGTAGGACCCGCGCTTGGCCAGAATAATGTCCCTATTATGGATTTTGTACGCCAGTTTAATAATAAAACAAGTAAGATGGAATCTGGGACTATTGTTCCTGTTGTTATTACTGTATTTAAAGATAGGAGTTTCAATTTTATAATTAAATCTCCTCCAGCTTCCTATCTTTTAAAAAAGGCTGCTGGTATTGCAAAAGGTTCTGGGACCCCTAATCAAGAAAAGGTAGGAAAGGTTACACAGAAACAAATCGAGGAGATTGCTAAGATAAAAATGCAGGATTTAAATGCTAATGATTTGGATGCTGCCAAAAAAATAATAGAAGGTACAGCAAAAAATATGGGACTGGAGTTTTAAGTGCTTAAAAGAGGAAAAAAATACGTTAAGGCTGTGGAGTCGATAGAAAAAAAAGAGTTCTCTTTAGAAGAATGTGTAAATCTCGTAAAGAAACTCAGCTATGCAAAGTTTGATGAATCTGTTGATATTTCTATTCGTTTAGGCATTGACCCGAAACATTCTGACCAGATAGTCAGAGGCACAATTGTTCTTCCCCATGGCACAGGAAAGACAAAAAAGGTGTGTGTTATTGCTTCTGGCGAGAAAATCGGCGAGGCTGAAGAGGCAGGTGCTGATTATGTTGGAGGAGAGGAGTTGATAGAGAAGATATCTAAAGGTTGGTCTGATTTTGATGCTGTTGTTGCCACTCCGGATATGATGAGAGGGGTTGGTAAGCTTGGACGCATCCTTGGCCCGAAAGGTCTGATGCCTAATCCAAAATCCGGAACAGTGACATTTGATATTAAAAAAGCTATAAAGGAAATCAAAGGAGGTAGGGTGGAATTTAGAGTGGATAAAACAGCTATTATTCATTCTTCGGTTGGAAAAGTTTCTTTTACTGAAGATAAACTAAAAGAAAACATAAAAGCTTTTATTAAGGCGATTATTCAAGCAAAACCCCCTGCAGCGAAAGGCAAGTATATCAAAAATATCCATCTTTCTTCGACGATGGGACCTTCCCTCAAAATGTCTGAAAGCGTAATAGAGAATTAGGAGATGGGAAAGTGAATGTTAACAGACTGAAAAAAGAAAAACAGATAGGAGAGATAAAAGATATCTTTAAAAAATACGACTCTTTTTATCTTTTGGATTTTGTAAAAATGTCGGTTCTTCAATCTGTAGAATTACGAAGGAAATTACGAGAGAATTCATTTTCTATCATGGTTGTTAAAAACAGACTGGCACTCAGGGCTTTAGATAAAGAGTTCCCTGAAGAAATAAAACAATTTTTTCGCGGCCCCACAGCAATTGCTTTTGCTTCTGGGGATTCCATAAGTTTAGCACGTTTAATCAGGGATTTTTCTTTACAACACAGAGTGCTGAGTGTAAAGGGGGGATTGATAGAGGGACAATTTTTCCCCAAGGAGAGATTTTATGAGATTTCTAATTGGGGTTCACGAGAAGATTTATTAGCAAAAATTGGTTTTTTAATGGCATGCCCATTAACAAAATTAATAAGGACTTGGCAAGCCCCTTTCAATAGTGTAAGCAGCATGTTGAGTCAATTAAAATCAAAAAAATAGAGTTGGAGGTAAAAATGCCTAAAGTACAAACAAAAGAACCTAATGACAGCACCAAGGAGAAAAAGGAGAAAACAACAAAATTATCAAAAAAGCAATTCTTTGAACATTTGGATAACCTGACTGTATTGGAACTCGCTGATTACATCAAAGAATTTGAAGAGAGATATGGCGTGAGTGCAGCTGTTGCTGCAGCACCCGTAGCTGTAGCTGGTGTGTCTCAGGGAGAAGCTCAAGAAGAAGAAAAAACAGAATTTGCTGTAATATTAAAGGAAATCGGTGATAAAAAAATTAATGTCATCAAAACAGTGAGAGAAGTAACCAGTCTTGGTTTAAAAGAGGCCAAGGACCTTGTGGATAATGCTCCTAAGCCTGTAAAAGAAGGCATTTCTAAGGATGAAGCTGAAGAGATTAAGAAAAAATTCGAAGAGGTTGGGGCTACTATAGAATTACAATAGGCCAGGAATTTTTAAATGAATAGAGTCTATTGAAAATAATTCAATCCCTTCTTAGAGAGTAAACATGCTTAATGAATTAAAGAACATTTATCGAAAAAGAGTCGATTTCTCCAAAATTAAGGGGACTTTTCCTATGCCCGACATGCTTGCTGTTCAGAAGCTGTCATATGCAGAATTTCTTCAGATGGAATTATTGCCTGAGGAAAGAAAAGAAACTGGATTGCAGGCTGCTTTTAAGGATATATTCCCCATTTCAGATTTTAAAGAAATGACTCAATTGGATTTTATAAGCTATTCTATCGGAAATTGGGAGTGTAAATGCGGCCGACTAAAAGGCGTAGAGAATTCACGACGCCGGTGCAATAGCTGTGGAGTACTCCTACCCCCAGATGTTGAGGTTACAGAAAAGGAAATCTGTCCTTACTGTGGTGCTATAAAAAAAATAGAAATTCCAATTTGTGAGTACTGTGGAGATAAAGTTGGACTGAAAATGAAATACAGCTCTAATGAGTGTCTCCAGAAGGGATATACTTACGCCATCCCGTTAAAAATAAAAATAAGATTGGTTTGTTGGGAAAAGGACCCCACAACTAAGGCAAAAAGGTTAAAACACATTAAGGAGCAAGAAGTTTATTTTGGGGATATCCCATTAATGACTGATAAAGGAACATTTATTTTTAATGGCATTGAAAGAGTTATTGTCAGTCAACTCCAGAGGTCCCCGGGTGTCTTTTTTAGGCCTGGAGAGGGGAAAGATTTTTATATCGCAAAAATCATTCCTTATAGAGGAGCCTGGGTTGAGTTTGAGTATGACAGTAAAAACTTATTGTATGTCAGGTTAGACAGAAAAAAGAAATTTCTTGTCAGTGTCTTTTTAAAGGCCTTAGGTTTTGGATCGGATGAAGAGATTTTATCTCTTTTTTATAAGACTCATAAAATTTTTCCTGAAAACGGGAATCTCTATTGGGAAGTTACAGAAAATCTTATTGGAAAGACAGCAGGAGAAAACATTGTTGATCCTTCATCAAAGGAAGTAATACTTCATGCAAAAAAGAAGATCAATAAAGAAATATTGCAAAAATTAGAGGATCTCAAGATTGATAAAGTTCTTCTGGTAAAAAAAGAATTTAACGGAGTTTTCTCAGCTTCTTCTATTAAGGATATAGTTAACAATAATGAAGAAATCAGCGAAACACAGCTTGATCAAATAGCTAATCAAGGTGAACCTCTTAAAGTATTTTTTCCTAATAAAGATAGAATTGGATCAATTATCTCTAATACGTTAAAAAAAGATGAAGGAAAAGATGCCAATCATGCTTTGGATGAAATCTATAAAAAGTTAAGGCCGGGGGAACCTCATACAATAGAAAGCGCTCATAATTTGTTTCACAATTTGTTCTTTAATGTACGCAGGTATAACTTTTCACGAATTGGCCGCCTAAAGATGAATATAAAACTTGGCCTTGATAATTCTTTAGATGAAAAAACTTTGGCGCCTTTAGATTTTGTCGAAGTTGTTAAATATTTACTCCGGTTACGTGTTGGAGAGGGAGTTGTTGACAACATAGACCATTTAGGAAATCGACGTGTCCGGTCAGTGGGAGAACTTGTAGAGAATGCTTTCCGGATTGGATTGACCCGAATGGAGAGAACCATTAAGGAAAAAATGACTATTGCCACGGACCTAGCCTCAGCTATGCCTCAAGATCTAATTAACTCAAAGCCTGTTATTGCTGCGCTGAAGGAATTTTTCGGGAGTTCTCAGCTGTCTCAATTTATGGATCAGATAAACAGTCTTTCTGAAGTTACACATAAGAGACGGCTTAGTGCATTGGGGCCCGGAGGACTGAGCCGTGAACGTGCAGGTTTCGAAGTGAGAGATATTCAATCTTCACACTACGGCAGAATCTGCCCTATTGAGACACCTGAAGGACCTAATATAGGATTGATTTCTTCTTTGAGTAGCTTTGCGCGTGTAAATGAATTCGGTTTTATTGAGACTCCATACAGAAAAGTGAAGGATGGGAAAGTCGAGGATTATGTAAAGATCCTCCATCCTGGAGGTAGTTCATTTAAAGTTGGTGAGATTGTTGAGAAGCATGAACTTGAGAAGGAAATCGAAAAGTTAAAGAAAAATAACACAAAATATTTACCAGCTGTGGAGCCTTACTGTTTCTACCTAACTGCTTGGGAAGAAGAGAAATATAATATTGCACAGGCAAATACTCTGGTCGATGAAAAAGGTTTTTTCCAGAATGAAATCTTCAGTGCAAGACAGGGAGGCAATTTTAAGATTATTCCCCGAGAAAAAATAGACTATATTGACGTTTCTCCTAAACAGCTTGTTTCACTCTCTACTTCTTTAATTCCCTTCTTAGAACATGATGATGCAAATCGTGCTTTAATGGGGTCAAACATGCAGAGACAGGCTGTGCCGCTTCATAAAACTGAAGCGCCCCTTGTCGGGACAGGAATTGAGCACTTTATAGCCAAAGGTTCAGGGGATGTCATAATTTGCAAGCGGTCAGGAATTGTTGAATTTGTGGATTCAGAAAGAATTATAATTCGTGTGGATGAAAAAGATAATGCTAAAATATATGAAGTCGGGACAGACCTCTATTTGCTAACAAAATTTTTAAGGACAAACCAAAATACATGTTTAAACCATCGCCCCATTGTCAAAAAGGGTGACAAAGTAGTTAAAGGTCAGATTTTAGCAGATAGTTCTTGTACAGATATGGGTGAATTAGCTCTTGGCAGAAATGTTTTATGTGCATTCATGCCCTGGAGAGGATATAACTTTGAGGATGCTATAATTGTCAGTGAAAAACTCATTAAAGATGATATCTTTACATCTATTCATATTATCGAAGAATCTATTGAGGCCAGGGATACAAAATTAGGGCCAGAAGAAATTACAAGGGATATTCCTAATGTTCCAGAAGATCTCCTGCACAATCTGGATGAGAATGGCATAGTAAGGATAGGTGCCAATGTTAAATCCGGGGATATCTTAGTAGGAAAGATTGCTCCCAAAGGGGAAACCCAGCTCTCGCCAGAGGAAAAACTCCTGAAAGCGATATTTGGAGAGAAAGCTCTAGATGTAAAGGATGCTTCTTTATATTGTTCACCTGGAATCGAAGGGACAATCATTGATGTCCGTGTTTTTTCAAGACGTGGTATTGAAAAAGGACCGCGTGCAAAGGCGATAGAAAAAGATGAAATAGCCAGGATGATGAGAAATCTTGATGATGAAATAAGTATACTTGGAGGCGAAAAATGGAGAAAAGTAAAGAGTATTATTAAAGGACAATTACTGGAAAAGGATCAAAATCTTTCCGGTCAACAACTGAAAAAAGGAACAAAATTAACTGATAAAATATTAAATAAATTGAAGCCAGAAGATCTATCAAAATTAAGAATTAAGGAAGATCCTGAACGAGAAAGGAAAATAAATGATATCAAGAAGAAGGTCAAACGTCAGATTGAAGCTTTAAGATCTGTCCAAAAAGAGAAAATTGATACTCTTAAAAAAGGCGACGAATTGGCTCCAGGAGTGATTCAGGCCATTAAAGTCTATATTTCAATGAAGCGGAAACTTTCAGTTGGAGATAAGATCTCTGGCCGACATGGCAATAAAGGCATTGTTGCTAAGATCGTTCCTGAAGAAGACATGCCACGTTTGCCTGACGGAAGACCTGTAGAAATTGTGTTAAATCCTCTCGGTGTTCCGTCAAGGATGAACGTAGGCCAGATTTTAGAGACACATCTTGGCTGGGCTGCGAAAAAACTTGGCATTTGGATTTCTACACCGGTATTTGATGGGATTTCAGAAAAAGAGATAAAAGACCTTCTTAAGAAGGCGGATTTGCCATCATCAGGAAAAATCCCTCTTTATGATGGAATAACTGGAGAATTGTTCGATAGTGAAATAACCGTTGGTTATATCTACATAATGAAACTATTTCATCTTGTTGATGACAAGATTCATGCTCGCTCTACTGGGCCTTATTCGCTTATAACCCAGCAGCCTTTAGGAGGGAAAGCTCAATTTGGTGGGCAGCGATTTGGAGAGATGGAAGTTTGGGCCTTAGAAGCATATGGAGCAGCTTATACTCTCCAGGAGATGTTGACAGTAAAGTCGGATGATGTCGAGGGAAGAGCTAAAATCTATGAAGCAATGGTTAAAGGGGATCTGGATTTTAAGCCGGGTCTTCCCGAATCAGTCAATGTTCTTATTCGTGAACTCCAAAGTCTGTGTTTGAATGTCGAATTAGAGAAAGCAGAAAAAGATGATATTTTGCCGTGGGGAATAGATGTTCCTCAAATTCTAAAAGGAGATTGATGATGGATATTAGGCATTCGCTAGGAGCGAGCCCGAGAATCGATTTTGACCAAGTGAGAATAAGTATTGCATCACCAGAAAGAATAAAGAACTGGTCATGGGGGGAAGTAACAAAACCTGAAACTATCAATTACAGGACGTTTAAACCTGAGAAAGACGGGCTTTTCTGTGCGAAAATTTTCGGTCCAATAAATGATTATGAATGCCTTTGTGGAAAGTACAAGCGTATGAAGTACAGGGGAATTATTTGTGAGAGATGTGGAGTCGAAGTGACACGTTCTAAAGTTCGCCGAGAGAGAATGGGCCATATTCAGCTTGCATCTCCAGTAGCTCATATATGGTTTTTTAAGGGAGCCCCAAGCCGCATAGGGCTTGTTCTTGACCTTTCTATAAAAGATCTGGAGAAAGTTCTGTATTTTGAGTCTTACATTGTAATTAATCCAGGGGAAACACCTCTCCACGAAAGACAGCTTTTGACCGAGGAAGAAAATAAAGATGCACAGGAAAAATATGGGGACGAGTTTGAGGCTTCGATTGGGGCTGAAGCAATAAAAAAACTTCTTGAGCGGATCGATATAAATAAAGAAAGTGAACGGTTGAGAAAGCTTATGAAAGAAGAGACCTCTCAGCAGAGGAAGCTTCGTCATGCAAAGAGACTAAGGGTTTTCAAAGCTCTCAAGATATCCGGGAACCATCCTGAGTGGATGATTCTTGACATCATTCCTGTCATTCCTCCAGATTTAAGGCCTTTGGTCCGTTTAGATGGCGGCCGTTTTGCAACTTCTGATCTGAATGATCTTTACCGCAGGGTGATTAACAGAAATAATCGTTTGAAAAAGCTAATTGAGCTGAAGGCTCCGGAGTTAATTATTCGCAATGAGAAAAGAATGCTTCAAGAAGCAGTCGATGCTCTTTTTGATAATGGAAAAAGAGGCCGTATCCACCTAGGGGCAAATAGAAGACCTCTAAAATCTTTAAGTGAGGCACTTAGAGGGAAACAAGGGCGATTTCGTCAGAATCTTCTTGGTAAGCGAGTTGATTATTCAGGTAGATCAGTTATTGTTGTCGGGCCTGAGCTTAAGCTCAACCAGTGTGGATTACCGAAAAAGATGGCTTTGGAGTTATTTAAACCTTTTATTTTCCATAAATTAGAAAAAGAAGGACTTGTTCCAAGCGTGAAAGTTGCCAGAGAATGGCATGAACAGGAAAAGCCTGAAGTTTGGGATTATCTGGAAGAAGTTGTTAAAGAACATCCTATATTATTAAACCGAGCACCTACTCTTCACCGTTTGGGGATTCAGGCATTTGAACCTCTTTTGGTTGAAGGAAAGGCCATTCAGATTCATCCGTTAGTTTGTGCTGGCTTTAATGCAGATTTTGATGGAGACCAGATGGCTGTTCATGTTCCTCTTTCTGTTGAAGCCCAGATTGAAGCTCAGACTTTAATGCTCTCCACGAATAACATTCTTTCTCCTGCAAACGGTATGCCGTTAGCTGTTCCAAGCCAGGATATGGTTTTAGGGTGCTATTATTTGAGCTTGGAAATGAAAGGACAGAAAGGAGAAGGCCGCATGTTCAGTTCTGCTGATGAGGTTTTATTAGCGCTGGAAAGTAAAGAAGTTGGGCTTCAGGCAAATATAAAGATGAAATTCAATGGTCATTTTATGAATTTATCGACTTTTTATGATGATCAAGCAGTGTTGTCATGCCCTATAGTGGAAATTGATAATGGGATTATCGAAACAACTCCTGGAAGGATTATCCTCAACGGTATTCTTCCTGATAGAATCCCTTTTATTAATGGTAATTTAAAAAAGAAGGGGATTGAAAGACTAGTTTACTACGTTTATTTGAAGCAGGGTTCTGAATCCACGGTGAAGACACTGGATGAGATGAAGACACTGGGGTTTCATTATGCTACAATGGCAGGTTTTTCTTTAGGAATAGATGATTTTATTATTCCGAAAGAAAAACCAGTATTGGTTGAGAAAGCTCAAGAGGAAGTCCAGCATATCGAAAATCTTTATAGAGAGGGAGTTGTCTCGGCAAGAGAACGTTTTAATCGTGTTGTCGAGATATGGGGTTCTCTTACAGATAGAATATCAATTGCGATGATTGAGAATATGCGAAAAGTCAGTTTAGAAAGTGGTAAATTGAACCCTTTATTTGTTATGTCTGACTCAGGCTCACGTGGAAACAAACAGCAGATTCGTCAATTGGCAGGCATGCGGGGCTTGATGAGCAAACCGTCTGGAGAAATTATTGAGACGCCGATTATTTCGAATTTACGTGAGGGGCTCAATGTCTTACAGTATTTTATCTCTACTCATGGAGCACGAAAAGGTCTGGCAGATACGGCCTTGAAGACTGCCAATTCTGGTTATCTAACCCGTAAACTTGTAGATGTGTCTCAGGAAGTCATTGTAGATGAATATGATTGTGGAACATTAAAGGGGATAAATGTTTCAGCCATCGTTGAGAATGGCGAACTTATTGAGCCATTTGTGGACAGGATTGTCGGGCGCATTTCTTTAGAAACTGTGTCTTGCCCCGATACAAATGAAGTAATCGTAAATGTGAATGAAGAGATTACAGGAAAAATAGCTCAGAAATTAGAAAATTTGGGTATTGAAAAGATGAAGATACGCTCTGTCTTGGCCTGCGGATCTAAGAAAGGTGTTTGTCAGCTTTGCTATGGCCGTGATATGTCATCAGGTTCCCTTGTAGAACTTGGAGTAGCAGTTGGTGTTATTGCTGCAGAGTCAATAGGGGAACCTGGGACCCAGCTGACAATGAGAACATTTCATGTGGGCGGAATAGCAATGGGAAGTGCAGAAAAGTCTAAAATAGAAGCAAAAAATGATGGAGTAATAAAGTTCAATAATTTGAAATATGTCAAAAATGAAGAGGGGACTATCATTGTAGTCAACCGGAATGCAAACATTGCAATTCTTGACCACAGAGGAAGAGAAGTGGAACATTATCAGGTTCCTTATGGTGCGAAAATAGTAGTTGATGATGGGAAAGAGGTGAAAAAACGGCAAGAATTTGCCGAATGGGACCCTTTCAACACATTTATAATAAGTGAAGAAAATGGTACTGTTAATTTCCATGATGTTGTTCTGGGTATTACAATGGAAGAAGTCCAGGATGAATTTACAGGGTTGATTACTCAGGTAATTATCAACCCTAAAGATGAGAAAATGCAGCCCCAGATCAAATTGGTGGATAAGGTTAGCTTGGATAATAACAATAAACCCAGGATGCTAAGAAAATACTTTTTGCCTTCTGGGGCAAATTTAGAAGTCAAAGATAAAGATACTGTCCATACAGGAACAGTTTTAGCTAAAATACCAAGAGAAGCCGCAAGGACAAAAGATATTACAGGAGGGTTACCTAGGGCAGAGGAGCTTTTTGAAGCAAGACATCCTAAAGTACCTTCGGTCATTTCTGAGATAGATGGAGTTGTGAAATTTGGCGGCCTTGTAAGAGGCCACAGGAAGCTGACGGTTCATAATGAACGAGGTGGTGAGAGGGAATACTTTATTCCTAAAGGAGCCCATTTAAGTGTAGGAGAGGGAGAGAGAGTAATGGCAGGTACTCCTCTTATGGATGGACCTGTTAATCCTCATGACATCTTAAAAGTGCTTGGAGAAAAGGAACTGGCAGAATATCTTTTGCGAGAGATACAGGAAGTATACAGATTGCAGGGAGTTGCAATCAATGATAAGAATATTGAAATAATTATCCGTCAGATGCTGCACTGGGTGAAAGTGGAAGAAGTTGGCGATACAGAGTTTTTAGTCGATGAACAGGTCGACAGGTTTGTTTTCCAGGAAGAAAATGAAAAAGTCATAAAAAATGGTGGAAAGCCGGCTAAAGCCAGACCCTTACTTCTTGGGATTACTAAAAGTGCATTAAGTACTGAAAGCTGGATTGCGGCTGCATCCTTTCAGGAGACAACGAGAGTTTTAACGGAAGCAAGCCTTTATGGAAAGATTGATCATCTACGCCGCCTGAAAGAAAACATCATTATGGGGAGACTTATTCCTGCAGGAACGGGCTATAAGTACTATCGGAATGTCGAATTAGAAGAAGAAAAAGAGGAGGAAACTGGACTGGAAATTGACACTCAAGTAGAGAAGTAACTTTTGTGTTAAGTATTTTGAATTCCTTGACATAGAAAAGTGTTTTTGCTATTATCCTGACATTCATTCCGAGGGATTTTTTAGGTCGGGATGAGTTAACGTGAATAATTCAGGTTAAATAATTATATGGTGCAGAGGAGTAAATTAAGTGCCGACTATTAATCAGTTAGTAAGAAAAGGAAGGACAAAAAGAAACTTTAAGAGCAAGTCCCCTGCTTTAGAGAGCTGTCCTCAAAAGAGGGGTGTTTGTACTCGAGTTTTTACAACAACACCCAAAAAACCTAATTCGGCCATGAGAAAAGTTGCAAGAATCAGGTTAACGAATAATATAGAAGTAACGGGTTATATCCCGGGAATAGGACATAATCTTCAGGAGCACTCTATTGTGCTTATCAGAGGCGGGAGAGTCAAGGATTTACCGGGAGTTAGGTACCATGTCATCCGTGGACCTTTAGATTGTGAGGGAGTTCAAGAACGGATTAAAGGAAGATCTAAATACGGGAGTAAAAAACCTAAGAGGAAATAGGAATTGTACTAGAGGAGAAATATATGCCTAGAAGAGGAGCAGTAAAAAAGAGTAAGCTGAAACCCGACCATTTTTATAACAGTACAATTATATCTAAATTTATTAATGCAGTCATGAAAAAGGGCAAAAAGAGTTTGTCTGAAAAAATTGTCTATGGATCTATGGAACAAGTAAAGAAAAAGACGGGGCAAGATCCCTTAAAGATATTTGGGAAAGCAGTTGAAAATGTGAAGCCTTTTCTGGAGACAAAATCTAGAAGAGTGGGAGGGGCAACATACCAGGTTCCTATAGAAGTTGATATTAACAGGTCAACTTCCCTTGCAGTAAGATGGATATTAAAGTATGCCAGAGACAGATCAGGAAAAAGCATGATAGACAAACTTACAGCCGAGATTATTGATGCTGGAAACCACAAAGGTGGAGCGGTTAAAAAAAGAGAAGACACCCATAAAATGGCAGAAGCTAATAGAGCTTTTGCTCACTATAAATGGTAGTTTTCCTAATAAAAGATTTAGCTAAAACAAAAATGGAGAGATACGTTGGTACATGGATATCCTATCGAACGAGTCAGAAATATAGGCATAATGGCTCATATCGATGCGGGGAAAACTACCACTACAGAACGCATTCTGTTCTTTACGGGTATTACCTATAAGATAGGTGAGGTAGATGAAGGCACAGCAGTTATGGATTGGATGGAGCAGGAACAAGAGCGGGGAATAACAATCACTTCGGCTGCAACAACTTGCAGCTGGAAAGACTGCCAGATAAATATTATTGACACCCCTGGACACGTGGATTTTACGGTAGAAGTCGAGCGTTCTTTAAGGGTTCTCGACGGTGCAATTGTTATATTATGTGGAGTGGGTGGAGTAGAAGCACAATCCGAGACCGTATGGCGGCAGGCGGATCGATATCAAATCCCTCGGATAGTATATATAAACAAGATGGACAGGATAGGTGTAAATCCTGAAAAAGGCATAGAAGAAATAAAAAACAAACTTGGAGCCAAACCTCTAGTCATACAAATTCCTCTTGGAAAGGAAAAAAAATTCAGAGGTATTATTGACCTAATAGAAATGAAAGAAATAAGCTGGGGGAATGATTTCCCTGGATCAAAATATGAAGTCAAAGAAATCTCTAATGAATCCAGAGAAGAAGCAGAGATGAAAAGAGCCGAGATATTAGAACAACTGAGTGAAGTAGATGATGTGTTAATGGAAAAGTATTTGGGTGAAGATCAGATTTCTCCGGAAGAAATAAGGAAATCTATCAGGAAAGCAACTATTTCTCTCCATGTTGTCCCTGTTCTTTACGGAGCTTCATTCAGGAATAAAGGAATTCATCCATTGTTAGATGCTGTTGTGGATTATTTGCCATCACCTCTAGATATCCCACCTGTAACTGGGTATCATCCAAAGACTTATAAGGTACAAATAAGGAAAGCTTCCGATGACGAGCCTTTTTCCGCACTCGTATTTAAAATAATGAACGACCCTTATATCGGTACACTTTCGTTTTTTCGAGTTTATTCAGGGAAAATAAGAGTCGGTTCTACTGTTTATAATTCAACGAAAGAAGAGGAAGAACGAATTTCCCGTCTTCTGGTAATGCACTCAAACAAAAAGAAAGATCTTGATGAAGTTAAGGCTGGGGATATAGCTGCTCTTGGCTCGATGAAGAATCTTTCAACTGGAGATACTCTGTGTGCAAGAAATCATTTAATAGTACTGGAATCAATAAAATTTCCTGAACCTGTTGTCTCTGCAAACATAGAACCGAAATCAAGAAAAGAACATTTAAAATTAGCAGAAGTTCTCTCAAAACTAACAAAAGAAGATCCCACGTTCAAAGTAATGCAAGATCCCATGACAGGACAAACTATTGTTTGCGGCATGGGAGAGCTTCATTTAGATATTCTTATGGATCGCATGGCGAGGGAATTTGGTGTAAGAGCTAATTTAGGGAAGCCTCAAGTTGCTTATAAGGAGACTATTACAAAAGGTTCAAAGGGAGAAGGTAAATACATACGTCAGACAGGAGGAAGAGGGCAGTATGGACATTGTATAATTGAGATTGAGCCGTTGGGTGTAAGAAAGCACTTTGAATTTTTAGATAAAACAAAGGGAAGAGTTATTCCTAAAGAATTTATTTCGTCCATAGAGAATGGCATTAAAGAAGCTATGGAAGCTGGCATCCTGGCCGGTTTTCCTGTGACCGGAGTAAGAGTATTTCTTACGGACGGTTCTTTTCATGAGATTGATTCTTCCTCAATTGCTTATAAAATTGCTGGTTCTTTAGCTTTTAAAGATGCTACGTTAACAGCCGATCCAATTTTGCTTGAACCTATCATGAACCTGGTCATTGTTACTCCTGAAGAATACATTGGAGATATTGTTGGAGATATCAATTGCAGGCGGGGGAAAATTGAAAATATAGATGTTACTGGGAATTCCAGAGTCCTAAAGATTAAAGTTCCCCTCGCGGAAATGTTTGGCTATGCAACGACTATTAGGACATTATCCCAGGGGAGAGGTGTTTTTTCAATGGAATTTTTTCAATATGGACCTATTCCTTCTCCAGTTATGCAAAACATAATTGCGAGAATTGAAGGAAGGATTCATATACATTAATATATATTTAGGAATTAAGCGTTAGGAGGTAAGAGAGATGGCGAAGAAGAAGTTTGAGCGGACGAAGCCACATTTAAACATAGGGACGATAGGGCATGTAGATCATGGGAAGACGACGTTAACGTCTGCGATAACGAAGGTATTGAACAAGGCTGGAGGGAATGTAGATTATGTTGCGTATGATCAGATAGACAATGCGCCTGAGGAGAAGGAGAGAGGATTAACGATACAGATAGCGCACATAGAGTATGAGACGAAGAATCGTCATTATGCGCACATAGATTGTCCTGGGCATGCAGATTATATTAAGAACATGATAACTGGGGCTGCGCAGATGGACGGAGCTATATTGGTAGTAGCTGCGGATGATGGGCCGATGCCGCAGACTAGGGAGCACATATTATTAGCGCGTCAGGTGAATGTTCCAGCGATAGTAGTATACATGAACAAGACGGATTTAGTGGATGATCCTGAGATATTGGATTTAGTTGAGTTAGAGGTACGGGAGTTATTGACGAAGTACGAGTTTTCTGGGGATGATATTCCGGTGATAAGGGGGAGTGCGTTAAAGTCGATGGAGAGTGATGGCAATCCTGAGTTAGAGGTAAACAAGTCGGTAATAGAGTTAATGGATGCGGTAGACAATTTCATACCTGAGCCTGTGAGGTTGATAGATCAGCCGTTTTTGCTGCCGATAGAGGACATATTTACGATAAGTGGGCGAGGCACGGTGGTGACAGGTCGAGTAGAGCGTGGGCAGGTGAAGGTAGGAGAGGAGGTAGAGATAGTAGGTTTTGGGGAGACGAAGAAGAGGGTAGTGACTGGAGTAGAGATGTTTCGCAAGATACTGGATAGTGGGATGGCAGGAGACAACATAGGAGTGTTGTTACGAGGGACAGATAAGGGGGAAGTAGAGCGTGGTCAGGTATTAGCTAAGCCTAAGTCGATAACGCCGCATCATAGATGTAAGGCTGAGATATATGCGTTGACGAAGGAGGAAGGAGGGCGGCACACGCCGTTTTTCACTGGGTACAGGCCGCAGTTTTATTTTCGCACGACAGATGTTACAGGTTCGGTGAAGTTACCTGCTGGGGTAGAGATGGTGATGCCAGGTGACAATGTGAATTTGGAGATGGAGTTGATAACAGATGTAGCGATGGAGAAAGGGTTGAGGTTTGCAATTCGAGAGGGAGGTCGGACTGTAGGAGCGGGGAGTGTTACTGAGATATTGGAATGACCGACCGCTTGCCTTTGGATCCTGATAACCGGTGGATAAAATAAATATAAGAAAGGCTGGAAAAGATAAGAATTAAGAGGTAAAATATAGGATTTTAGAAAAGAGCTGGAGAACGAGAAAATGGAAAAGATAAGAATTAGACTTCAATCTTTTGACCATCGTCTGTTAGACCAGTCAGTAAAGGAAATTGTTGTCAAAGCTAAGAGGACAGGAGCAAAGTTATCGGGGCCTATTCCGCTCCCAACACGGATTCATAGATTTTGTGTTCTTCGTTCTCCCCATGTGGATAAAAGATCGAGAGAGCACTTTGAAATGAGGATACACAAAAGGTTGATTGACATTAGTGACTATAACAATGATACGATTGAAGAACTTCAAAAATTAGATTTGCCTGCGGGAATTGATGTGGAAATCCAAGCTTTTGGAGCTGGAGGGGAATAACTATGATTGAAGGGATTATTGGTAAGAAAGTAGGAATGATTCAAAGCTTTGATGATGTGGGGAATGCTAATCCCACAACTGTTATAATGGCTGGGCCGTGTGCTGTAATCCAGAAAAAAAACAAAGAAAAAGATGGATATTCTGTGGTTCAGTTAGGGCTGGTTGAAGAAAGAAGCGTAAAGAAAACAACAAAGCCTTTACTTGGACATTTTAAAAAGGGAGAAATTCCTCCAACAAGAGTTCTTCGGGAATTCCGATTCGATGAACAGAGTAATGTTAAGGAAGGAGACCAATTCTTTGCAGATATTTTTAATGTAGGGGATAAAGTCAATATAGTTGGAACAAGCAAAGGAAAAGGATTTGCTGGTGTTGTAAAACGCTGGGGTTTTCATGGCGGTAAAGCTACTCACGGATCCATGTTTCATAGGAGGCCTGGTTCAACGGGCTGTTCCGCAGATCCGTCCCGGGTTTTAAAAGGGAAAAAACTTCCTGGACATATGGGGAATCAACGTGTTACCGTTAAAAATTTGACAGTTGTCCAGGCTGAAAAGGAGAGTAACCTACTTGTAGTAAAAGGAGCTGTTCCCGGAGCTAAAGGAAGCTATCTTTTAATAAAAAAAGCGGATTTTCCAGTTAAACCTCTTAAGAAGGGAAAAAAAGAGTAAAAAATGCTTAAAGTGCAAGTTTTAGATAAAAGTGGAAATAAAGTAAAAGAAATAAGTGCGCCTAAAGAAATCTTTTCTTATGATGTAAAAAGCTCTCTGCTTTATGAAGCTGTACTCAATTATCAAGCTAATCAAAGGCGTGGAACTGCATCCACAAAGTCGAGGGGTCAGGTAAGAGGCGGCGGCCGAAAACCGTGGAGACAGAAAGGCACAGGAAGGGCAAGGGCGGGAAGTATCCGTTCGCCGCTTTGGAAAAAAGGAGGAATAACTTTTGGCCCAAAACCTAGAAATTACGGCTACAGTTTGCCAAAGAAGGCAAAGAAAAATGCTTTAAAATCAGCGTTATCAATGAGACTTGCAGAAAGTCAACTTCTTATTATAAAAGAGCTGGATCTTAAAGAATCCAAGACAAAGGAAGGGGCAAAGCTCATGGACGTATTGAATCTTGACTCTGCTTTGATTGTTGATACTCAGGAAAATAAAAATTTATTTCTTTCATTGAGGAATATTCCGAATATTAAAACTGTTGATTATAATCAGGTCAATATTTATGATGTTTTAAATTACAAATGGCTTGTTTTTACTGAGAAGTCTTTCAAAGTTTTTGTGGAGAAATTAAAGTGAGAAAAGACCCTTATAATATAATTATTAGACCTGTGATTACTGAGAAAAGTACCTGGTTAAAGGAGAAGAACAGAGAGATATGTTTTGAGGTTAACCCATCAGCGAATAAGATTGAAATAAAAGAGGCGACAGAGTATCTTTTTAAAGTGAAGATTGAGAAAGTCCGGATTGTAAAGAAAAAAGGCAAGATGAGAAGGGTTGGCCGAAATCAGGGAAGGACTAAAGACTGGAAAAAAGCATATATAAGGCTTAAAGAAGGCGAAAAAATGATAGAGTACTTTGAGGCTGTTTAAAATGGGAATAAAGACATACAGACCAACAACTTCAAGCTTGCGTCATATGTCTGGTCTAAATTTTGATGAATTAACAAATCACAGTCCCTATAAGCCTCTGGTTGTGCCTTTGAAGAAAAGCGGTGGGAGAAACTCAATGGGGCGCATTTCTATTCGTCACCACGGAGGTGGGCATAAGAGAGCTTACCGAATAATAGATTTTAAAAGAGATAAAATCGATGTCCCTGGAAAAGTGGAAACAATCGAATATGATCCAAACCGTTCCGCGTTCATTTCTTTAATAAAATATTTAGATGGTGAAAGGCGGTATATTCTGGCTACTTCGAATTTGAAGGTAGGGCAGACCGTTATTTCTTCTAATGAACAGGTTGACATTTTACCTGGCAATGTAATGCCACTTCGAGTGATCCCATTGGGAACAGTTATCCACAACATTGAGCTCAGGAAAGGTAAAGGGGGGCAATTAGCAAAAGCAGCTGGATCAAGCGCACAAATTTTAGCTAAAGAAGGAAATTATGTACAGGTTCGCTTGCCATCATCAGAAATTAGACGGATTCATCTCGATTGCCGGGCAACTGTTGGCCAACTAAGCAATGCGGATTACCAGAATATTTCTATCGGAAAGGCAGGGAGGAACCGCTGGAAAGGAAAAAGGCCTCATGTCAGAGGAACAGCCATGAATCCTGTTGACCATCCTCATGGAGGAGGTGAGGGGAAATCAAAGGGAGGCCGAAATCCTGTTTCCCCTACAGGGCAGCCGACGAAGGGATACAAGACAAGGAAAAATAAAAGAACACAACAATTTATTGTGAGGCGAAGGAGTAAATAACAATGAGCAGGTCTGTAAAAAAAGGGCCTTTTGTTGATGAAAAGCTTCTTAAGAAAATAGAGGCTGTAGGAGTTCAAAGACAAAAAAGACAGGTCATCAAGACCTGGTCTCGGCGTTCGATGATAATTCCGGATATGGTTGGGCTCACTATTGCTGTTCATAATGGAAAAAAATTTATACCTGTATTTATAACAGAAAATATGGTTGGTCATAAATTAGGAGAATTTTCGCCAACAAGAATTTTCAAAGGACACACATCGAAGACGGCAAGGACAATCAGAGTGAAGAAATAAAATGAAAGAAAAAAACACCGTTTCACAAGCAGCTGGGAAATATGTGAGAATTGCACCTCAAAAGTGTCGCCTTGTAGCTGACTTAGTAAGAGATAGATATGTAGGAGAAGCTCTAACCATTCTTCATTTTTCAAAGAAGAAAGCAAGCTCCATAGTTGAAAAAGTCCTTCGTTCTGCAATTGCAAATGCACAATTAAAAAAGCCGGACGTAGATGTTGATAACCTGTATATATCAGAAATCTTTGTTAACAAAGGGCCTCAGTGGAAAAGATTTAGAGCTGCTCCTATGGGAAGAGCAGCAAGCATATTAAAAAGGATCAGCCATGTCCATATCTTTTTGGAAGAAAGGAAAGGGAGATAAAAAGTGGGGCAGAAAACACATCCGTATGGATTTAGATTGGGATTTAATAAAAAGTGGGGTTCGAGGTGGTTTTCTAAAGGAAAAGAATACAGCCGTCTAATTCACAACGATCTCGAAATGAGAAAAATCATTAGGAAAAGATATTATCATGCAGGAATTGCTGATGTGGACATAGAGCGGGTTGGTCCTAAGATTAGAGTAATTATTCACACTGCGAGGCCAGGTATTGTTATTGGCCGGGGTGGGAAAGAAATAGAAAGTCTTAAAATTTATCTTCAGGAAATCGCAGAGAAAGAAGTATACATTGATATTCGGGAAGTGGACAAACCGGAACTTAATGCTATTTTAGTTGCTCAGGGGATTGCCGTACAGTTAGAGAAGAGGATTGCTTATCGGAGAGCCATGAGGAGAGCTGTGAATATGGCCACAAAGATGGGCGCAAAAGGGATAAAAGTGATGTGTTCCGGCAGGTTAGGAGGAGTGGAAATTGCTCGGTCTGAATGGTATTTGAGAGGGCAGTTACCTCTTCAGACCCTGCGAGCAGATATTGACTATGGGTTTACTGAGGCTTTTACAATATATGGACAAATAGGTATTAAGGTATGGATTTACAATGCTGATGTAGAGAAGCCCAAAATGACCTCACAGACTGTTGAAATAGAGGAGATTTAAACATGTTAATGATGCCAAAAAAAGTCAAGTTCCGCAAGCAGCAAAGAGGAAGAATGCGTGGCAAGGCCTTGCGTGGAGGGACATTGATTTTTGGCGAATATGGCCTACAGGCTATGGAACCTTGTTGGATGACAGCGAGGCAGATTGAAGCGGGCCGGATTACAATTAGCCGTCATGCCAAGAGGAAAGGAAAAGTATGGATTCGGGTGTTTCCATGGAAACCGATTACAAAAAAGCCCACAGAAGTAAGGATGGGAAAAGGCAAAGGAGATCCTGAGTTGTGGGTTGAGGTTATCAAGCCCGGAAGGATCATATATGAAATAGAGGGAGTAACGGAAAGCGTAGCAAAAGAGGCTATGAGATTAGCTGCAAATAAACTTCCCATAAGGACTAGATTTATTTCAAGAGGAAATAAGGGGCTTAGATGAAAACAAGTGAATTGAGAGAATTATCCGATGGAGAGCTGGCGAGCAGAGAAAGCGAATTAAAAGATCAGCTTTTTAAGCTGAAATTTAAGCATGAGTTGGGTCAGCTGGAAAATGCCATGAAACTTAAGAGCATAAAAAAGGAAATAGCCATTATAAAAACAATTCTCAGAGAAAAGAGTAAAGGGATGGAATAAAAAATGAATAAGAATCAAGGGAAAAGGACGACTAAAGTTGGAATTGTTATAGCAAATAAAATGAAAAAAACAGTTACAGTCAATGTTGAACGTCAAATAAGACACCCTTTATATAAGAAGATTGTTAAGAAAAAGAAAAAATTTTTTGCTCATGATGAGTATGAGAAATGCAAGGTTGGAGACTTAGTTAGAATAGTAGAAACAAGACCTCTGAGTAAAACAAAAAGGTGGAGTGTAGAAGAGATCGTGGGATTATCTCCCAGTGAAAGAGAAAAAGAGATTGAGGAAAAGAAAAAATGATTCAGGCAGAAACTATACTTAAAGTTGCTGACAATTCCGGGGCTAGAAAGATTCTGTGTATTACTCCCCTGGGCGGAGGAATAGGTAAGACTGCTACTATCGGAGATATTATTTCAGCATCAGTCAAAGAGGCAGAGCCTGAGAGCAAAATCCCAAAAGGCAATGTTATCCAAGCTGTTATTGTCAGGACAAAAAAGGAGATTCGCCGTAGAGATGGTTCTTATGTTCGTTTTGAGGATAATGCAGCGGTTATTATTAACAGGCAAGGAGAACCAGTTGGAACTCGTGTATTTGGTCCTGTGGGAAGAGAACTGCGTGAAAGAAAGTTCATGAAAATCGTTTCACTTGCTCCGGAGGTTCTGTGATGGGAAAAATGATGTTGAAAAAAAATGACGAGGTTATTGTTATTAAAGGAAAAGATAAGGGTAAAAAAGGGAAAATTTTGGTAGTTTTCCCCAGGAAGAATAGAGTGATTGTTGAGAAGGTTAATTTTAGTAAAGAATTCATCCGGCGTGATCAAAGCAAGAATATTCAGGGTGGAATTATGGAGAAAGAAGCTCCCATAGATGGATCTAATGTAATGATATACTGTTCAGAATGCGGCCAGGGGGTAAGAGTAAGAAGAAAGAAACTTGCAGATGGGGAAAAGATTAGAGTTTGCTCTAAATGTGAAATGAGTTTAGAAAAATAAGAGTGAGAGATGAGTAATGAGTCGCCTTAGAAAAAAATACCTAAAGGAAATTGTTGATGAACTCGGAAAGGATTTGTCTATAGAAAACAGGATGGCTGTTCCAAGGCTTGAGAAAATAGTCATAAATGTAGGTGTTGGAGAAGCTATCCAGAATATAAAAATATTAGATGTAGTAAAGAAAGAATTGAGCCTTATAACAGGTCAATGGCCTGCTGTGGGGAGGGCGAAAAAATCTATTTCGGCTTTTAAACTCCGCTCTGGACAGGCTATTGCGGTTTATGTCACCCTGCGTGGAAGGAGAATGTACGAGTTCTTTGACCGGCTGGTCAATATTGTTCTTCCCCGTGTAAGAGATTTTAGAGGCCTTTCTCCCAGATCATTTGATAGAAGAGGAAATTACACTCTGGGTATTAAGGACCAACTAGTCTTTCCTGAAATTGACTATACTAAGGTGGAAAAGTCTCGAGGAATGAATATAACCATAGTTACATCTGCTCAGAATGACAAGGAGGCATACGCCTTGTTAAAAAAAATGGGAATGCCTTTTAGTGAGGCTTCATAAGGAAGGATAAAGTGGCAAAAAAATCATGTGTGGCAAAATACTTGAAGGAACCTAAATATTCTGTAAGGAAAAAAAATCGCTGCCGGATATGTGGGCGTTCTAAAGGATATTATAGAAAATTTGATATGTGCCGCCTTTGCTTTCGTGAACTGGCCTTGAAAGGTGAAATTCCAGGAGTTACAAAGGCATCATGGTAAATTATAGGAGAGGATAAAAGCATGACTTTAACAGACCCTATTGCTGATATACTAACCAGGATAAGGAATGCTACTATGATTAAGAAGAAAGAAGTAGACATTCCATCTTCGCACATGAAGGTTGAGATTGCAAGAATTATGAAAGATGAAGGGTATATAAAAAATTTTCGTGTGATTGATGATAAATTGCAGGGAATTTTGAAAGTCTATATCAAGTATACAAAAAATAATGTAAGTGTTATTTCAGGGCTCAAGAAGATAAGCAAGCCTGGATGCCGAATCTATTGCAAAAGAGGTTTAATCCCCAAAGTCCTTGGAGGACTTGGTATTGTCATTATTTCTACATCTCAAGGTATTTTAACAGGAAGGAGATGTGAAGAGCTTGGCATTGGAGGCGAAGTTTTGTGCCATATCTGGTAAACGGTGAAAGAGAGGAAATAAGAAAATGTCAAGGGTAGGGAGAATGCCAGTCGTTATTCCGGAAGGAGTTAAGGTTAATATTTTATCTGATAAAATCGAATTCAATGGGTCAAAAGGCAAGCTCTATTCACCCTTGTTTTCGGGAATTAAAGCAGAGTTTAAAAATAATCAAATAATTCTAACAAGAAAGAATGATTCCGGTCAACTTCCGGCTTTTCATGGTTTGTGCCGGGCGTTAGCAAATAATGCTGCTGTAGGGGTATCTTCTGGATTTTCCAGAAAGCTGGAAATAATCGGTGTTGGATATCGTGCTAGAATCGATAACAACAAGTTGGAGCTGAACTTAGGATATTCAAAGCCTGTGATTTATATTATACCAGAAGATATTGAAGTGATTTTGGAAAAACCGACCTTGATTGTCCTTAAAGGAATAGATAAGCAACGTGTTGGACAGGAAGCATATAGAATTCGCAGTTTTCGAAAGCCTGATCCTTATAAGCTGAAGGGTATTCGTTATGTTGGTGAACGTTTGATTAAGAAAGAACGAAAAGCAGGAGTATCTGGTGTATAAAAATAATGTGGTGCTAAAGAAAAAAGCTAAGAAACGGATAAGAAAGAGAATCCAGAAAAAACTGAAAGGAACCTTGGAAAGGCCCAGAATTTATGTAACCAAAAGCAATAGATATATTTATCTTCAGGTAATAGATGATACTAAAGGAGCAGTATTGGCTACTGCTTCTACTTTAATGAAAGAATTTAAAGATAAAAATAAAAAGACGAAAAATATGGAGGCTGCAAAAACAGTCGGAGAGCTGCTTGTTAAAAGGCTAAAGCAAAAAAAGATAAATAAAGTCATTTTCGACAGAGGAATTTATCCTTATCACGGCCGTATCAAGACTCTGGCTGAAGCCCTAAGAAAACGAGGCATTATTTTTTAGTCCTGTTGTAACGATTATATAGGGAGGAAAAGAGTGGTCGAGAAAAGAGTGATCAAGCAAGTTGAAAAAGAGGAAGAAGAGTTAAAGGATCAGGTGATTTCTATCCGGAGGACGACAAAAGTTGTTAAGGGAGGAAAAAATTTGAGCTTCTCAGCCTTGGTAGCAGTTGGGAATGAAAATGGATTAGTTGGGGTCGGAAAGGGAAAGGCTCGTGAAGTTCCTCCGGCGATTGCCAAAGCTGTACAGGATGCAAAAAAAAATTTAATCGAAGTACCACTCAAGGAGACAACAATCCCTCATTTTGTTAAAGGAATCCACTGTGGGGGTGTTGTTGTTTTACGCCCGGCTTCAAAAGGAACTGGGGTTATTGCAGGTGGAGCTGTTAGAATAATCATGCAGCTGGCAGGTATAAAAGATATTTTGGCGAAGTCTTTGCGGAGCAATAATCCTGGAAGTGTAGCCCATGCTACAATAAAAGCATTAAAAAGCCTCAAAGACTCAAAAAAGGTATCGGAAGATAGAGAAAAAGAAGAGGATGTGATATGGCAGTGACAGAAACGGGATCCCAAGAAACGCGGAATAAAACGCCGCACAAGGAAAAGAATAGGCCTGTTGTAAAGCAGCTGAAGATTAAACTTGTGCGAAGTCTAATCGGACGTCCAAGAAAACAGAGGGAAATTGTAAAGGGATTGGGATTAAGAAGAGTAAATTCAGAAGTTGTACGGAAGCAATGCCCTGAAATTATGGGAATGATAAAGAAAATTCCTCATCTGTTGAAAGTGGAGGAGTTAGATATAAAATGAACCTAAGCAATCTTCATCCTGCAAAGAATTCTAGGAAAAACAAAAGAAGGGTTGGACGTGGGCCTGGTTCCGGGCGTGGAAAGACCGCCGGCCGGGGAACCAAGGGCCAAAAATCAATATCCGGGTATTCTCGCAAAAGAGGATTTGAAGGCGGCCAAATGCCCCTTAATCGGCGGCTGCCCAAGAGAGGTTTTACAAATATTTTTCGAAAAGAATACAGCGAGGTTAATCTTAACAGTTTAAGTAAAATCAGCAAAGACAAGATTAATCCTAAGGACCTGGTGGATGCTAGAATTATAAAAAAGGAAACTGAATTAATAAAAATCTTAGGGGATGGAGATATTTCTGGGGCTAAAACAGTATATGCCCACAAATTTTCTAAATCCGCACAAAAAAAGATCGAGAATGCGGGAGGAAAAACAATTATTATTGGGAATGAATAATGCTTGGAAGTATTAGAAACATTTTTAGTATTCCTGACTTAAGAAAGAGGGTAATTTTTACTTTGATGATTCTGGCTGTCTATAGGATTGGTGCTCAAATTCCAAATCCTGGTTTGGATGGTAATGCTCTAGCTGAATTTTGGGAAATGCAAAAGGGGACAATCTTTGGCATGGTGGATCTTTTCACGGGAAGAAACATGTCAAGAATGACCATTTTCGCCTTAGGCATCATGCCTTATATCAGTTCGTCAATTATTCTTCAGCTTCTTCAAGTTGTATGGCCTTACCTAGAAAGGTTATCGAAAGAAGGGGAGCTTGGCAGGAAAAAAATCACTCAATATACCAGATATGGAACTCTCATTATTTGCGTAATCCAGTCTTTTGGCATCAGCCTGTTCCTTCAAGCCTTGAAGAGTCCTGGAGGAGCACCGGTCGTACCTAATCCCGGTATTGGGTTTCAGTTTATGACTATGCTGACCATGACAACGGGGACAGTTTTTATCATGTGGCTGGGAGAACAGATATCGGAACGAGGCATCGGAAACGGAATTTCTCTTATTATATTTGCTGGTATTGTAGTAGGTTTGCCTAGTGGAATGCAGAGTCTTGTAAGCGGTTTGCGGACTGGAGATATGGACCCCTTGAGATTAATATTTCTCGGAATATTAATGTTATCAGTTGTTGCTGTCATTGTTTTTGTTGAAAGGGGACAGAGACGAATTCCTGTTTCTTATGCAAAAAGAGTTGTGGGAAGGAAGATTTATGGTGGGCAGAGCACTCATCTGCCATTGAGAGTAAATACTGGAGGGGTTATCCCTATTATTTTTGCTGCTTCTGTTATCACTATTCCATCCACTTTGGCACAGATGGTTAAGATTCAATTTTTCCAGGATATTGCCCGGCAGTTTTCCCTGGGTATGCCACTCTATAATCTGCTCTATGTTGCAGCAATTATTTTCTTTACATATTTTTATGTGTCAATAATCTTCAATCCGGTCGATGTTGCAGATAACCTTAGGAAATATGGAGGTTTTATTCCAGGGATAAGACCAGGGAAAAATACATCTGATTTCATTGATGGAGTGCTTTCGCGCTTGACTCTGGTGGGTGCTGTTTACCTTGCAATAGTTGCAATTCTGCCTGAATTTATGATCACGGGATTCAAAGTACAGGCTCTCCCTTTTATAGGAACTTTTTTAGACCAAAACTTACCCAGATGGTTTACACAGGGATTGAATGTTCAGTTTTACTTTGGAGGAACATCAATTCTTATTGTTGTAGGAGTAGCCATGGATACACTTCAGCAGATAGAAGCACAACTTGTTATGCGCCATTATGATGGATTCATGCGCCGGGGTCGAGTAAAAGGAAGAAGAGGATGAGATTTATTTTGTTCGGGCCTCCAGGCAGTGGCAAGGGAACCCAGGCGGACCTTATTGAGAAGAAATATGGTTTCCCAAAAATTTCAGCCGGAGACCTGCTTCGCCAGGCAGTCAAAACAGGAAGTCTTTTAGGGAAAAAAGCTAAAGACAGTATGAATCGAGGCCAGCTTGTCAGTGATGAAATTGTGACTGAGATTGTCAGACAGAGAATTTCCAGATCAGACTGTCAGAGAGGTTACGTTTTGGATGGTTTTCCAAGGAACATCTACCAGGCTCAAATTATTGATAAACTTAAACATGAAGAAATAGAGGTTGCTATCGAGATTTGTTTAAGTGATAAGATCTTATTTGAAAGACTAGAATCAAGGAGGATTTGTCCTCACTGTTGGAATGTATATAATATTAGTAAGGAAAGACCAGATAAAGAGGCAACATGTGATGTTTGTAACGGGAAACTCACCCTGAGAGAAGATGACAAGCCTGAAGTAGTCAAAGAGCGTTTGAGAATTTTTCGTGAACACAAAGGTTTGCTTGCTGATTATTATGAGAAAAAAAAGGTTTATCACACAGTTGACGGTAATGCAAAGGTCGATACTGTATTTGGCACTATATGTGCTATTATTGATAAGAAGATTTCCAGATCTATAGAGATGGAAGCTGTTCGATGATTATTTACAAGAGTGAAGAAGAAATTTGGGCAATAAAAAAGAGCAGTCAGATTGTTGCAAAAATTTTGGGCGAATTGGAAACAATGATTAGACCTGGAATTCAAACAAAAGAATTGGACGAATATGCAGAGAAAAGAACCAGGGAAATGGATGCTGTTCCTGCTTTCAAAGGTTATAGTGGTTATCCTTGCTCTTTATGCACTTCCATTAATGAGGAAATCGTCCATGGTATTCCTTCTTCCCGAACTCTCTGCGAAGGCGATATTATCAGTCTTGATTTTGGCGTTAAACTCAATGGTTTTTATGGGGATGCAGCAGTAACTTGTCCTGTTGGGGAAATATCTCCTGAAGCAAGAAAGCTTATTGTTACGGCTAAGGAGGCTTTTTATAAGGGTATAGAACAGATGGAGGTAGGGAAAAGACTCTCAGATATATCTTGTGCCATTCAAAGTCATGTTGAATCTCAAGGATTTTCGGTTATTCGGTCTTTTGTAGGTCATGGAATTGGATATTCCTTACATGAAGAACCACAAGTCCCGAATTTTGGCTTGCCTGGGCACGGGCCAAAGATTAAACCGGGCATGGTTATTGCAATAGAACCGATGATTGCATCAGGTGATTGGCGTGTGGAGATTTTGAATGATGGCTGGACGGCCGTCACAAAAGACAAAAGCTTATCATCTCATCATGAAAACACAGTAGCGTTCACAAAGAGAGGAGTTGAAATTTTGAGCCTTTTACATAAAGAAAAAGAAAATGATTCAGTTTATTCGGGAGAGGCTCAGCATGCCTAAAGAGGGTATTTTTGAAACTGAAGGAACTGTCATTGAGACGCTTCCAAATGCCATGTTTCGTGTAGAATTGGCTAACAAGCACAGGATTTTGGCTCATATATCAGGGAAGATGCGCAAACATTTTATCCGAATCCTTCCTGGAGATAAGGTGTTGGTTGAGCTTTCACCATATGATTTGACGAAAGGAAGAATTACTTATCGATATAAATAGGGGAAAGAGAAATGAAAGTTAGAGCTTCAGTAAAAAAAATATGCAGGAATTGCAGGATCATTAAGAGAAAGGGAACTATTAGAGTTATTTGCTCCAACCCGAAACATAAACAGAAACAGGGCTAAACGAGGTTAAAAATGGCAAGAATAGCAGGAATTACGCTTCCTTTGGAAAAAAGGATTGAAATTGGATTAACTTATATTTTTGGTATTGGCCGCACAAGGTCAAATCAAATCCTTAAGGAAGCTAAAATCGATAAAGATAAGAAAGTAAAATCATTAAGCGAAGATGAAATAAATAAAATCCGCAAAGTTATTGAAAAACAGGGAAAAATAGAAGGTGACCTTAAAAAAGAAATCAATATGGAAATAAAAAGACTGATGGATATTGGTTCTTATAGAGGATTGCGCCATAAGAGAAGGTTGCCTGTAAGAGGTCAGAGGACTAAAACAAATGCGCGTACAAGAAAAGGTCCTCGAGGCCATAGATAATGCGAAAATTGAGGGAGTTGTAGATGGCAAAACCGAGAAGAAAAGTAAAGAAAAAAAAGGTGAGAAAAGATGTAGGATTTGGAGTGGCTTATATTCAATCAACGTTTAATAATACAATAATTACTATTACTGACCATCAGGGGAATACACTTTGCTGGGCCACCTCGGGCACAGCCGGATTTAAGGGTGCCCGTAAGGGGACTCCATTTGCTGCTCAACTTGCAGCTAAAGGGGCTTCAGCCAAAGCCAGGCAATTTGGAGTGAGATATGTAGATGTTAAAGTCAAGGGACCAGGGGCCGGAAGAGAATCAGCTATAAGAGCACTTCAGTCAGACGGTTTGGAGATAAAATCTATCCGGGATGTTACACCAATTCCTCACAATGGTTGTCGTGTCAGAAAAAGAAGAAGAGTTTAGCATGATGATAATATAGGGAGAGAAAGATGGCTAAAGAGAGAGAATCTGTTTGCCGGTTATGCCGTGTAGAAAAGACAAAGTTATTTCTAAAAGGAGCCAAATGCTTAAGTGATAAATGTGCTGTGGAACGCAGGCCATATCCTCCTGGAGAACATGGAAGGATGAGAAGAAGAATCCTGGGATATGGTATTCAGCTTAGGGAAAAACAGAAGTTAAAAAGATATTATGGAATGTCTGAAAAGCAATTCAGGTTGTTTTTCCAGAAGGCTGAGAAGAAAAAGGGTATTACGGGGGAGACTCTCCTGTCTATGCTGGAAAGAAGACTGGACAATGTTGTCTTTTTATCGGGATTCTCTCATTCTCGGGATCATGCAAGGCAGTTGATTACTCACGGCCATTTTCGCATTAACGGACGGAAAGTCTCTATCCCCTCTATGTTGGTGAATAAAGAAGTTGTTTTGTCTTTTAGAGAGAGGTCAAAGAAGAACGAAGAACTTAAAGCCATAGTGAAGTCAAATGCTGGCAAAACAGTGCCTGGATGGTTGGAAGTTGATAGGGAGAACATGAAAATAAAGGTTCTTTCTTTTCCTGTTCGTGAAGATGTTTCTTTTCCTGTAGAGGAGCATTTGATTGTAGAGCTTTATTCGAAATAAAATTTCATATGAGAAAACCGGGGGCTTAAAAAATTTGATATCTGGGTGGTTTGATATAGAAATAATTGAACCAGAATAGGAGGAATTATGATAGAAAAAGGATTTCAAAGACCAAGGTACTTGGAATGTGATTACGAAACATTAACAGAAAAATACGGCAAGTTTTCAGCTCAGCCTTTTGAAAGAGGATTTGGCATAACCATAGGAAACTCATTGCGAAGAATTCTCCTCTCTTCTATAACTGGAGCTGCAATCACAAATGTTCGTATTCAAGGGGTCCTTCACGAATTTTCCACTATTCCTGGGGTAGCCGAGGATGTAAGCTGTATCAATTTGAATTTAAAAAGCATTCCTTTAAGTTTAGTAAAAACAGAGGCAAAAACAATGACTCTAGAAAAAGAAGGTCCTTGTGAAGTAAAATCATCTGACATTGTTCATGATTCTGACATTAAAATTCTTGATAATGAAATTCATATTACACACCTAGATAAAGATGGCAAATTGAATATAGAGATGATTGTTGAGAATAAAAGAGGATACATCCCTGCTGATCAGAATTATAATGAAGATCTGAGTCTTGATTTTATTCCTCTTGATTCTTCGCATTCTCCAGTCTTAAAAGTCAACTATAAAGTTGATCCGGCGAGAGTTGGGAAGAGAATAGATTATGAGAAACTGAACCTGGAAATATGGACAAATGGTGCCATTACTCCCCAGGATGCTTTAGCTCAGGCGGGCAGGATTTTGAGAGATCATCTGGCTATTTTCCTGAATGTTGTTGATGAGCCTATTGAGGATGAGCACGTGCAGGCAAAAAAAGAAATTCCTTATTTTTTACAGATCGACATGTTGGGCAAGTCAATAGACCATCTGGAACTTTCAGTAAGGTCGAATAATTGTCTCAGGGCAGCCGGGATTGAAAGGATTTATAAACTTGTCCAGAAAACAGAAGATGAGCTACTGAAGACAAAGAATTTTGGCCGCAAATCTTTGGCAGAAATAAAAGAGACTCTGCAAGAACTGGAGTTGGGTTTGAATTTGGGTCTTAGTGAAAAGTTGTTGGAAAAGATTGAAGGAAAGAAAAAAGGGGAAGATGAAGAAGGAGTTGAAGCATGAGACATCTTGTTAAAGGGAAAAAGCTGGGACGGAATTCTGCTCAGAGAAAGGCTTTGCTCCGCAACCTGGTAACTTCCTTTTTGGAAAAGGAGAGGGTCAGAACAACTCTGGCCAAGGCTAAAGGAACAAGGCCAGTTGCTGAAAAAATGATCACATTAGCAAAGAAAAATACTCTTCATACAAGACGTCTTGCTATGAGATATGTTTATAAAAAGGATGTGGTAAAAAAACTTTTCGATGACATAGGCCCGCGTTTTATTGAAAGGTCTGGTGGTTATACAAGGATAGTTAAGATTGGTCCACGTGCAGGCGATGGGGCTGAGATGGCCATTATTGAGCTTATTGGTACAGAGTTCAAGAAAAAAGAAAAGAAGAAGAAAGACATTAAAGAAAAAGCTAAAAAAGCAGCAAGAAAATAAAATAAAAATAGCTTTCCTGGAGTACGATTTTCTATTTCCAAATTTCTGTGATTAGAAGGAAGAGTGTGTCTCTATGCAAAACTGATGCATGTGATTGTGGATGAACGGCTTATTGTTTTTGTGTGATCCAGAGTTTTTGACCCGGATAAATCTTTGACCTTGAGCTAAGCCCGTTAAGTCTGAGAAGAACATTGAGATTCATCCCGATTTTTTTTGCGATTTTATAAGGAGTGTCCCCGGTTTTGACCGTATAAAAGGTTGCTCCCTCGGGTGTTCCTGATTGAATAACAAGCTTCTGGCCGACATCCAGTCTGTTGCTTTTGAGCCCATTCAGGGTTTTGATTTTCTGGATGGTGGTTTTGAAAGCATTGGCAATGAGATAAAGGGAATCTCCACGTTTAACTTTATAAATAAGTTTGTTCCCTTCCTTGGTCAGGCTTCGTGATTGTGATGATCTATAGACTCTTACTCCCTTGGAAGGGACCTTTAGCCTCTGGCCCGGACGAATGAGATATCTTCGTCCTAGGCGGTTAAGTCGTGCAATGGCGGAGACCGAAGTCCTGTAGCGTTTGGCTATTCCTGATACAGTTTCTCCCCGCCTTACATAATGAATTTCATAAGTAGTTTCAGGCGGAATCCACCGGGGAAGAGAGTTTAATGCAGCCAATGCACTTTCTTCCGAGGCTATAGGAACTTTTAATTGGTACTCCTGATCAGGCGTGGATTTGTACCGCAGTTCAGGATTTAAGTCAGCCAATTCATCTTCGCCGAGTCCGAGTTTTTTTGAAAGGGAAGAGAGTTTGACAGCCTGTTTGACTGTAATAGTCTTGTATCTTAAAGGCGAGTCTGGCACAGGAAGATTCATTCCGTATTTTTCTGGATTGTTGATGATCAATAAGGTTGCAATAAAGCGGGGAACAAAACGTGCAGTTTCTGTGGGAAGCATAGGATAAAGATCCCAGAAGTTGTCAAGGTAGTTTATACGCTGTGCCTGGATGACACGTCGGACTCGAAATTCTCCACAGTTATATGAAGCCAGTGCGGTCGTCCAGTCTCCGAAAAAGGAGTGGAGTTCTTTCAGATATTTTATGGCTGCGCGAGTAGCTTTTTCAGGATCCATCCTTTCATCTATCCATCGGTCTCTCTTGAGGCCGTAGCGGTATCCTGTTGAAGATATAAACTGCCAAAGACCAAGTGCTCTTGCCCGTGAATAAGCCCTGATTTTAAATCCGCTCTCAATAATTGGCATCCATGAGAGCTCTTGAGGCAAGCCTTCTTTTTCAAGTTCTTTAAGGATTATTTCCCTGTAGCGGCCCGAACGCTTATATGACGATTTAAAATATTTTTTTTCTTTTGTCTGGAAACTTTTAATTTCCTTGAGGACATATTTATTTTCAATAAGGGGAATAGTCTGGTAGTTTTCTCCAATAACAGTAGCCTGGGAAGCATAAATCTCCTGGATTCTCCTGGCGATAAGAAGTCTCAAATCAGTTTTTTCCTGAATTAGCGGTGAGTCATGAGGTAGTTCAATATCAATGATGAGCCTATAGGCTTCATCGAGTGCGGTAAGGGCTGTATCCATATCGCCCTGATCCCAGGCAATCTTGGCATCCTGGTATGCATTCATCGCTTCTTCGAGCAATTCTGAAGGGTCTTTTTTCTGTTCTTCTTCAGGTTCCTCTTGAAGAGCTTGTTTGTAAACAATCGTATCATTGTTTTCTTCAAAGTTCGGAATAGGCTCTTCTTTTATTGTGACCAGGTTGATTTCCTCTTTGGGTTCAGGCGGTGGAGAGGCTTTTATGTCTTCGATGACAGGTCTTCGATAAGAAGAGCAATTCAATGAAAAGAGAATAAATATTATAGTGAAAAAAATTGTAAGAGTGTGTTTGTGATTTTTCAATTTTAACCTAAAAGGGAATATTTATAGCATTCCATCATAATTTAGTCAAAGGTATAAGGTGCATTTTTTTCATGCTGTTTTATACTTACCGGTTCTAGAGTGCCAGTTCCAGGCGGTTTTTATAATGCATTCTATGCTGGAGTGGTGAAGTTCCCATCCGAGCAGTTGCTCTGCATTTTCCTTTGATGCCAGAAGCACAGGAACATCCCCTTTTCTCTTCGGTTTCTTTTTATAGTGGACTTTTTTGCCAGTGATTTCTTCACATTTTTTTATTACTTCCATGACAGAATACCCTCTGGTTGTTCCAAGATTAATAAATTCACTTTGGGAGGAGGCAAGAAGCTTTTTTAATGCAAGAACGTGTGCTTTTGCCAGGTCGGTGACGTGAATATAATCCCTGATTGCAGTACCATCTGGAGTCGGAAAATCTGTTCCAAAAATGTTGAAATGGGATTTTTCCCCTAAGAGAAAAAGCAGAATGTTAGGAATAAGATGGGTTTCTGGCTCGTGCATTTCTCCCAGTTTGCCTTCTGGGTCAGCACCTGCGGCATTAAAGTAACGCAGGGAAATAAATTTCAGTCCGTAAGCCTGCTTATAATCCTGGAGTATTTTCTCGATGAAGTACTTTGTACGGCCGTACGGATTAAAAGGGTTCAAGGAATGAGACTCCATGATAGGAGTGGTTTCTGGAATGCCATATACAGCTGCACTCGAAGAAAAAATAAACTTATTTACATTTGCCTCCATCATAGTTTCAAGAAGATTCAGGGTGCTTATAAGGTTATTGATATAATATCTTTGGGGGTTTGCATAAGACTCCCCGACGCTGATCAAAGATGCAAAGTGAAGAACAGCATTGATTGAATTTGAGTCAAAAACTTTCTTAATGGATCTTTTATCCATTAAATCCCCGGTAACGACATTTTTTCCTGCAATGAGTTCTTTTTTGCCAGTGGAAAAATTATCAAAGATAATAGGATCGAAGCCTTCCTTGATGAGTTTTTTTACGGCATGAGAGCCAATATATCCTGCCCCACCTGTGACGAGGGTTTTCATTGGATTTCCTCTTTTATTATCTTGCCTGCATTTTTAAGCCCCTCGGTTTTTGTATCAAACTCGTTGTCAAGCTGCAGTTGATACAGTTTTTTGAGGATCTTTCCCATGATAGGCCCGGGGGATACGCCCATTTTTAACAGGTCACGGCCCAAGATGAGAGGCTTAATACTCTCTTTGGATATTTTTAACTCTTTGAATTTTCCCAGAAGCCACTGGCCTTCTTCATCAATTTGGCTGATGGGTTTGTCATTTCTTCCAGATCGGTCGGCTACATCAAGATATATAAGGAGTTCGATTTCTCCATTTATGTCTGCAGCAAGGCGGTTGAATGCTTTTTTCGTAATGACTTCCCTGTTTTGCCAAAGTTCCGACGGTCGGTGGTGGCATCTTATAAGAGAGAGAACGATTTCTCTCAGGTTGTAACCGTTCCAGGAAAAAATTTTAAAGCGGTCAAAGATATTTTCTGTAATTTTTGCACTGGCAATATCATGTCTGTTGTTTGTAACAACCATTCTTCCCTTTTTGAACTCCCACTCAGCGGTTTCTGGCTTTCCAACGTCATGGAAAAGAGCAGCTAGGAGAAGAGCAAGTTTTTTATCTTCTTGCAGTTTAACTTTATCTGCCAGTCTTTTTGCCTGATCCAGGGTTATCTTTGTATGATGCCATACTGTATGATGGCCGTAGTTGTCTTTCTCTGGGTGAAATATGGGGTCCTGGATTGAGAGAGTGAGACTGTAGAGTTCTGGGAAGATCTGCCGGAGAGCACTCAGCATGAATAATTCTTCAAGCCCTACAGATGGAACAGGTGAATAAAGGAGCAGCTTAAACAATTCCTGGGTTATTCTCTCTACACTCAGGCCGGTTAAATTTATATTTTTTGATGACTCGTAGACTCTAGGATCTATAGAAAAATTCAGCACTGATGCAAAGCGTGCTGCGCGGAGAACACGCAGCGGATCTTCAGGAAAAGCTCTTGAATTAGTCAATCTGATTATCTTTGCCTTGACATCTTTTTCGCCTTGAAATGGATCAATAAGTTCATTGTCGCTGAGCCGTAATGCTATGCTGTTGCAGCGGAAATCCCGTCTTTTGAGGTCTTCCTCGATAGGAATATCAGGGTCGGCAGAGATAACAAAATCTTTATGCCCCCTGATTTCGATTTCTTTTGGTCTGTCTTTTCTTGGAAGAGCTATATCATATGTTCTTCCTTTTATAGTGAATTTGATTACTCCAAAACTTTTACCTACAAGGTCAATTTTTCCAAAAGGGGTCAGTTTTTCAACGATTTTTTCAACAGCGTGATGCGTAATCAGGATATCAATTCCTTGATCAGATGCATTCTCCAGGATTAGATCGCGTACATACCCTCCAACAGCATAAACATCCCCCCCGAAATTCTTAATGAACATTTCCTTTTCTCGAAAAGCTTTTTGTAATTCTCTCATAATTTATATTGTATATCACCTCTATAATAAATTCCAAATTTATTATAGGCAGTTTAGGGTGAAAAAAAACGTTGTACAAAAAATATGATTGGAGTATACTCCGCCATTTTATACGGCTGATATCTATTTAGCAGCAAATCATATAAAATATAACAAGGTAGAAGTCCAATGAGTACAGAAATAGCTAAAATGAGGAATATCGGGATAAGTGCCCATATCGATTCAGGAAAGACAACGCTGACGGAAAGAATCCTGTTCTATTGCAAGAAGATACGCAAAATTCACGAAGTGCACGGGAAAGATGGAGTGGGTGCGACCATGGATTCCATGGAATTGGAAAAGGAACGAGGGATTACAATTGCTTCCGCCGCCACCAATGTCCAGTGGAGCGGCCATTCAATCAATATAATTGATACTCCCGGCCATGTTGACTTTACCATAGAGGTGGAAAGGGCGTTGCGGGTCCTGGATGGGGCAATACTGGTGTTGTGTTCGGTTGGGGGTGTACAGTCGCAATCCATTACTGTTGACCGGCAGTTAAAGCGCTATAATGTCCCACGTATCGCATTTATTAACAAGTGTGACAGGGTCGGGGCCAACCCCTATAATGTAAAGGAGCAGCTGATAGACAAGCTCGGGCATAATGCTGTGTTGATGCAGATACCCATCGGCCTGGAAGACAAGCATGAAGGTGTTGTAGACCTGGTTGCGATGAAAGCGATTTATTTCGATGGTCATGAGGGAGAAACAGTCAGGATAGAAGATATCCCGGAGGTTCTGAAAGCAGATGCGGAAGCAAAGCACGAAAGAATGCTGGATGCTGTTTCCATGTTTTCCGATGAACTGATGGAAGCCGTATTGGAAGAACGTGTTACCGAAGAACTCATACATGATGCGGTTAGAAAAGGAACACTCTACCAGGAACTTACGCCAGTGTTCATGGGCTCAGCTTACAAAAATAAAGGGGTCCAGACCCTGCTGGATGCCGTGGTGCGTTACCTTCCTAATCCCGGAGAAGTCGACAGCTTAGCTCTTGACCTGGATAAAGACGAGCAGGAAGTAAAGATTAAATCCGATTCTGAAGCGGGCTGTGTAGCCCTTGCTTTTAAACTGGAGGATGGCCCCTACGGGCAGTTAACTTACATAAGGATCTACCAGGGGAGTATTAAAAAAGGAGATGAACTTCACAACTCCCGCACTGGTAAAAATTTTAGAGTCGGCCGGCTCGTCCGTATGCATGCCGGCAGCATGCAGGATATCGAATGGGCTGGCAGCGGTGACATTGTCGCTCTTTTCGGCATTGCCTGTGCTTCCGGAGACACTTTTGTCCAGCCCGGATTAAATTATTCCATGACATCTATTTACGTGCCTGAGCCGGTTGTTTCACTGGCAATAACCCCAGTCAACAAGAAATCAGCGGACAACATGACAAAGGCCCTAAAACGATTCGTAAGAGAAGACCCGACTTTCCAGACATATGTAGATCCTGAGTCTAAACAGATGATAATTCAGGGCATGGGAGAACTTCATCTGGATGTATATGTGGAGCGTATGAACCGGGAATACCAGGTTCAAGTCGAGACCGGGAAGCCGGGGGTGGCTTACCGTGAGACCATCACCCGACGAGCCGATTTTGATTATACTCATAAGAAGCAGACCGGAGGAGCTGGCCAGTTCGGACGTGTTGTCGGGCACATAAAACCCCTAGCTGAAGGTAATTATGAGTTTGTAGATGAGGTAAAAGGAGGACATATTCCCAGGGAATTTATACCATCATGTAACAAGGGTTTTCAGTCCGCGCTTGCTAAAGGATGTCTGATTGGCTTTCCGATAGTCGGGATAAAGGTAACGGTGAATGATGGACAATCCCATCCGGTTGATTCCTCGGACTTGGCCTTCCAGACTGCTGCCAGAGAAGCCTTTAAACAGGCTTATATGAAAGCTGGGCCGTGCATCTTGGAGCCTATCATGAAGGTTTCTATCGAAGGACCTTCTGAGTTTACCGGGAATGTTTTTGCCAGCATTAACAAGAGACGTGGAGTTATTGTCAGTGCTGTCGAAGACGGTACGTTTGCGCGTGTCGACGCTGAAGTACCCCTGAGTGAAATGTTCGGTTATGCAATGACCCTTCGTTCATTGACCCAGGGTAAAGCAGAATTTACTATGGAATTCCGGAAATACGGCAGGATTCCCGAAAATATTGTTGAAGAACTAAAGGCCGAATATGAAAAAACAAGAAAAGATTCAGCCTCAAAAAAACATAGGAGCTTTAAAGTATGATCAAAGCGGAACTTATTAAAAGAAGCCCCTTGAGGATTTTGGAAAAAGCCATTCAAGGAGGATTGGGAAAAGGCAACATCGGTGTCCTGGCCTCAAGAAAAGGGGTTGGAAAGACGGCATGCCTGGTGCATATCGCAACGGACAAGCTTCTCCAGGAAAAACCTGTGATCCACGTGTCGTACTCAAGCCATGTCGATTATATAATCAACTGGTATGAAAATATTTTTAAAGAGATAGCCAAAAAACGAGGCTTGGAATCAGCCATCGAGATCCATGATGAGATAATTAAAAACCGTGTGATAATGAATTTTCGTCAGGACGGTGTACTTACGAAGCATATTCTGAAAAGTCTGGAAGTCATGATTCGGGATGGACAGTTCGCTGCAGAGACTCTCATTGTGGACGGATACGATTTCTCTCAATCCAGCCCCGAAGACTTGAGGAATTTCCGCGGGTTTGCCGAAAGAATGGACCTGGAAGTGTGGTACAGCGCTTCGCTAAAAGGTGACGAGCCCCTCTTTGATGAGCAGGGTGTACCTTACATGCTTGAAAAGTTTCTAGAAGAAATCGATGTCCTTATCTCCATCGGCTTTAAAGACGAGTACGTGAGGCTTACTGTCGTGAAAAACCATGACCAACCTTCGCCAGGAGAACTGCCGCTTAAACTGGACTTGAAGACATTACTTATTGCAGAAGACAAATAGTCTTTCTTCTTACAGCTTTTCCAGAATAAATTTTGGAAATTGTGCTCTGGCTCATGTAACTTATAGATATAAAATAAATTAAACTGATAATAGAAAGGTAAATTCATCTACTTAATAGCTACTTAATTTGGTGGTTCATTACATGTTTGAAAGTGCTGCTTCTTTCAATAGCGAATGAATACGAAAATAACAGGATCATGTCCCGTATTTTCCATGCCCATTATTTTCCAGGTCTTGTCCTAATATTTGACTCAGGTACTCATTTTTGCGATGAGCCAGAAAAATAGCTGAGCGAGGCTTCTTTAGAACATAATAATTCTTGATTATAGGAACGAATTTATATTATTTTAGAATTGTTAGGTAACCTGGATTATTCACGATTCAAGGTTGCCGCAGATGTAAGGCACAGCGCATGAAGCTGTGGTTGTCCACTGCAAATGCGCTGTAACGCCGCAGATCCGGTAAGATCGACTTGCCAGAAGGGTAAAAAATGCCGATAATAGATTTAAAATTTATTATATAATTGATATAGAACAAAGTAGTTCTGAGAATTTCATTGAGAACGATTCTGGCTAGTTTATATTGCTTCATGGTATCGACAGTTTTTATGAATAATTCAGGGTAAGCAATTGGCTGTTCATCCCGGAAAATGGTCCTGGGAATTTTTGGGAGGTTCTTTTTGAGCTTTAAAGAAAAAAGAAAACTAGCAGCTATTATGTTTACCGACATAGTCGGATACAGCAAACTGAGCCAGAAAGATGAAGCTCTTGCTCTTGAACTTTTGGATCGGCACTGCCGTATGATGCGCCCTCTTTTTCCAAAACACGGCGGTAAGGAAATAAAAACAATTGGCGATGCCTTTCTTGTTGAATTTGAAAGCGCTGTTGAAGCTGTAAAGTGTGCGGTCGAAATCCAGGGCAGTTTAAACAGGCTGAACAATTCGATTCCTGAAAGAGAAAAAATTCAAATCCGTATTGGCATTCATGTAGGTGATATTATCCAGCGCGAAGGCGATATATTAGGGGATGGAGTAAATATAACATCCCGCATTGAACCTCTGGCTGAGCCTGGAGGAATATGCCTTACAGACCAGGTGTTTGCTCAAATCCGCAATAAGATCGATGTACCTGTGGTCAGCAAGGGAAAGTATAAATTGAAAAATATTGAATCTCCTATTGATGTATACCGGGTGGTACTACCGTGGGAAGATTTACCTTCAACAAAAACCAAGCCCTCTCTTACCCTGCCGCCTTTTTTATGTGGGAATAGAAAATGGCTGCTTTTCCTCTTATTAAGTGTATTTGTCTGTGGGATTATTGCAGTGTTTCTCGTATCAAGGAAGTCCTCATGGCCCGTTTTGACCAGGGCAGGCCAGATAAAAGCAATTGCTGTGCTGCCGTTAGAAAATTTTTCCGCCGATACTGAACAGGAATATCTTGCTGACGGAATGACAGAAGCATTGATTTCTGAATTATCCCGGATCAGGGCCCTGCACGTAATTTCCCGGACATCGGTAATGCGTTATAAAAAAACAAATAGATCACTGCGGGAGATCGCCAGTGAATTGAATGTGGATGCAGTGATCGAAGGCTCGGTCCAGTTGGCAGGAGGACGAATCCGGGTAACAGCACAGTTGATCGAAGCTGAAACCGACCAGCATCTATGGGCCAATAATTACGATAGAGACATGAGCGATATTCTGGTGCTTCAGAGTGAGGTGGCCCAGGAAATCGCACAGGAAATAAAAGTAACAATAACACCGGAAGAACACGCAAGGATGGCTGACCTCAAGTCTGTTAAACCTGAAGCCTATGAGGCCTATCTCAAGGGCCGCTTTTTTATTAATAAGGTTACTGAAGCAGCTGTGAGAAAGGGAATTGAATATTTCGAGCTGGCTGTTGAGAAAGACGCTGATTATGCCCTTGCTTATGCGGGGCTTGCCGAATCATACGATATCCTCACAACAGCAGGATGGATGCTGCCAGAAGATGGCTGGCCTGAGGTAAAACAGGAGGCGATCAGGGCTTTAAGCCTAGATGAAACACTGGCAATGCCTCATACATTGCTGGGAGAAGTCAAATTTGTAGTTGATTGGGACTGGAAAGGAGCTGAAATAGAATATAGCCGTGCCATTGAACTCAATCCCGGCCACGCGATCGTCCATCAATATTATGCGATTTTCCTATCAGCAATGGGACGGCATGATGAAGCAGTCAGCGAAAACAGGCATGCCCTCCAGCTTGACCCGCTTTCCCTCAGTATTAACCAAAGCCTGGGGGCGCTTCTGCGCTATGCCCGCCGCTATGATGAATCAATACAACAGTTAAATAATACGCTCAGCCTGGACCCTAACTTTGCCTTTGCCCATTTATCTATAGGAAGAACATACCTGAATAAAAAAATGTTTAAAGAAGCTGTTGAAGAGCTTGAAGAAGCAGCTCTCCTTACAGATAACAGCACGACAGTAATTGTGGATTTGATCCGGGCCATTGCCCTGTCAGGCAAACCGGAAAAGGCGGAAAAACTTTTTAATGACCTGATGTTACCATCGGAAGAGAAATATTTATCACCGTATAATAAGGCACTAATATACTGTGCTTTGGGAAAAACGGACCGTGCCTTCGAACATCTGGAGAAAGCTTACGAGAAACATTCAAACAATCTTGTTTTACTCAAAATCGATCCCAGATTTGAAAACATACGATCACGCCCCCGGTTTAAATCCTTGATGCGGAAATTGCGCTTGCAATAATGAACAGGAACCTGGAGATTAGTCCTGAAATTCTCGGAGGGGAGAAAAATCAATGTCCGGCCTGTCGAATGTATCGCTTCCAATAATTTGGTTTGTAAAATCCCTCCGCCAGTAGTAATTATGCCCGGCTTCCACCTTCCACTTTTCACCAGTATCAGGGTCAATAACATCTGTTACGCCCAGAATGTAGTTTGAAAACCTACGGTTCGTATTATCCAGGACAGACTGCCTTGACCAGTAAGAATCATTGATTATATTAGAAATCTCCTGGCTGGTTTGGGAAACGATTTGCGATACATTGCCTGCTAATTGCTGCTGGGAAGAAAGCCAGCGAGGATTCATTTTCATACTCCGAAACATATGGTCAGATATCTGGCGTACAGTGTCGGTTTCTGCAGCAGGGCAGGAATAAATGACCATGAGTGCTACTGACCAGGTGCCTGTTTGAGTCCCTACGGATTGGGCAATCTGGGTCAGGGCCATTCCGTAACCGACATATGGTTGCGAATTTTGTTCAAAGCTAAAGGCGGCTTCCCCGGCATGTAGAGTAAAAGAGATGCCGTAAGACATTAACTGGCTGTAGATTTGGTTAAAAGATGATGCTATATCAGGCCGGTTTTTCTGGCTGACAATCTTAAAGTTGGCTAGCCTGTGGCCAAAATTACTTTGCAGGTATTCTGTTATAAAATAAAATCCCGGTGTGTATCTTTTTACCATCATCTGCACGCCATACCCGGGAGAGTACCAGGTGCCTTCTCTGAATCCAGCCATTGTCAGCATGGGGCTGGGCACGGTAAAAACAGGGATATTGCTATCATTAAATTGAATTAATATTTTCTGGTCAGGGGAAACTGCACGGAGAACATGAACAAGATCAACCGCTGCTCTGCGGAAAGTTCCACCTCCCACTGTCCACTTCTGGGGAACTTCCAGGCTGAAAGCCTGTTCTCGTGTATCTTGCCAGTTCCGGTATTGAATCTGGGGCTGAGCGGCAGCCTGGGTCGGGCTTTTTTCAGGCTCTTCGAAACGAAAAGACTCCAACATGGATATCATCTGTTCTTGGTGTTCTTCAAAAGTCCCCTCCGGAGAAGCTATTACATAAAGGATTCCGCTTTTTCCCTGAGTGGAACAGAGCGCTATCCCTTGATAGGGCTTATTCTCTCTCTTAAAAATAAATTTTGCTGCTGCTTCATCAGGTAGTTTCCGGATCTGTCCGGTCTTTTCAATGGCAGCCTCAGTGAAGAATTTTGAAAGCTGGGGTAGATTTTGCTGAAGCCAGGAACGGCTCTGCACGGCTCTTTTAAGGAAGAAGGGGTGAATAAGGATAAATGACCCGTCCGTCCTCTCCTCTTTAGATGAAATCCAAATGTAGGCTTTATCCAGAACCTGCGCGTGCCAGTCCGCAGGGTGTTTAAGCGCAAATCCCTCCGAGTACCTTTTGTCTATTATTTTTTGCCCCGACTGGCAGTAAGTGAAAAATAAAATAAGCAGAAGAAAGCAGGAAAGGAAATAAGCCCTGTTTTTATTGCTAAAAATATTCATGTGTCTCATCCTTTAATTTCCCTCACTGAACGGAAACAGCCATCTAGATTAAAAAAAGATTTTCAAGCCAGCTCCTGCCTTAAACCCTCCAAGATTTATCTGAGGGCCGGGAATATCCGTCCCTGTTTCAAAATCTGCTTTTCCGCCTATGTAATGGGCAGTAGCGTAGAGGGCAAAATTCTTTCCAAAATAAAAAAGCACATTCGTGCCTCCGTTAAATCCAAAAACATTTTTGGAAACTTCTGTGCTGTTCACTGATACTGAAACGGAATCGTAGGGATAGGACTCCGTGAAGCTCATTTCTGTAATGATATTAGCTGTCGAAACAATATAAGCTGGACCAGCAAAAATATCTAAACCGAACCTTCTAAACCTTAAACTGTACACAAAGTTTAAAAGTATGGAGTTTTCATTCACTTTATAAGATCCGGCCCCCTCTCCCAAGCGATTGGCCTCAAAGAGAAGAGGATGAGGAATGGAGGCAGAGTAAATTCCATTCAAGTTTCTTGATGAAATATCCGCACCCAATTCTACGCCAAGAGAATCACTGAACATGTAACCAACAGCAAAGTTTATTGGACTGCCTTTATGGAGGCTATAATCAATGCCTGCACTCGCTGTTTCATAGTAAATATCTTGGTACCATGGGAGGTTTATCGTTTCTTCTGCAAAGCCCATACTGTAATTGGCCCGGATGTATATCTTTTTTTCAGCTGTTTTTTCCTGATACTCTGGAGCTTTTACCTGTATCACTCTTTGTTTGGAGCTTTTCTCCTTGGCCGGCATTTTTTTTGGCTCATTTTTTCTTGTGGTTATTTTAGATTCGGCTTCTTCTACGACATCAACAATATTCCGGTGAATGTACCCTCTTAGTTGCGATTTAATTTCTTGTTGAGGGATGATAACAAGATACCAGTTTCCTTCTTTTCCAATGGCATCGAGCAATGTCCCTTCAGTTACTTGCGTGATTATTTTGCTGTTTGTAGAGGGGCCTTTTCTTATATTGGCTACTGAGGTGTTTACTTTTAACTTTATAATGAGGATGTCTTCTTCAACCTCTGCAGGAAAAATTATGCCTGCAAAAATAGCTAACATAAAAAATAGGCCTGCAATCTTTCTCATTTTCAACTCCTTAATTTACAATCCAGCCAATCGCTTCCATGCTACGGACAGTTTGCATGTATTCATTACTGTTGCCTCCGTAAATAGAATATGCTGTGTCGAGCAACGCATTGGCTGCATCAATGAACCAAGAGTTTTTTGTCATATAATAAACAAAAGCTCTATAATATATAGCTGCTGCCTTATCGATTCCTATTCCATTCACATAGACATTTGAGACTCTGTTAACGCCTCCGTTGACAAGCAGGTAAAATGCATGTGCGTAAATTGTTGCATTTAAATGAACGCCTCCGCTATCTAACTCGTAGGGTACTTCATATTTTTGGGAGAGATGGCAAGGGTCAGGATATCTCGAGTCTCCCATCTGTGAATTAGTATTTGGGTCTGCCAGATTCCTGCATCCTGAAATGCTATAATAAGAAGTAGCATCCTCGCCTATATACCAGTCTGCCATGTATAATCCATTTCCTTCAGGATACAAGTAAAATTCTGCAGTTGTCCCCATAATATCTGAAAATGATTCATTCAGTGCTCCAGGTTCAAATGCATACACAAGATTAGAACTGTACTGTGTAACACCGTGAGAATATTCATGGGCAACCACATCGAGTGCCGCAGCAGTCTGATTATTTCCTTTTCCAGGAACACAGAAATTCAGAGATTTTCCATTCCAGAACGCGTTATCTGTAAGCTCTGTGTTATTAGCATACACAATCGTGTCCAAATTATTATCATCGATTCCTTTCCTGTCAAAAAATTTGTAATAAAAATCATAAATAAAACCAACGAATACGTGAGCATTTACAATAGCACCGTCAAAGTCCCAGTAGTTGTCCGCATCTCCTGGGATATATCCACTCCGATAATCATACGTGTATTGGTTGTAAGGCCTGACTCTTTTCTCATCGAAAAGATAATAGTAGCCGTCTGAATAAAAGGTTGTCGCCATTTTTAACATATATCCATGGTAATCAACGCCCTGCCCTATGGCAGCATCGTCAAAATGAATGTTCGAATATTCAAAAAGAATTTCACCTGTTTTTGCATCAATGATACCAGTCATACTGTAATAACCGCCTTTTTCCAGAGTCAACTGATAAGCAAGACGAAATTGATTGTCATTCACAGGGTAAATGATCAATTTAGAATCCTCTGAGTTTTCTATCAAATCTTCCTCACTCAGATGCCCCCGGAATATTTCTACAGCTTCATCAATAGTAAGATTAGGTTGTACATCAATGTGTCCGATTCTGAAATATTCACCGCTTATATATTTAACTATGCCATTTTTAATATGATAAATGATCTCCCCGCCAAAGACCGGCAAATTTTTATGCTGTTGGAAATATCGATGATGTTCCATATGTCCTATGGAGTCAACTTGAATTTTTGACTTGACCAGATTGCCCATCTGGATTTCCATATCGAATAAATCCTTATAAGCTTTGTTAACCGGTAAAAATTGTTTCCTGGTATTGATGTTGTTAGCACTGACAACATAAACCTTTCCTACATAATCGGCAAAAACAAAAAAATTCACCAATAACAACAAAGAAACAGATAAAATAAACCTTTTTAATTTCATCTGCACCTCCAATTAATTGTAAAATTTCATTAGATTGTTATATGGATGTTGAGTTTAGGGGATTCAACTTATACCCTCTTGAACAAAATGGTCTAACTAAAAAATTAAGTTCCATTTGTTGAAGAGGTTAACAGTCGTTAGTATTTCAGTCAATCACCATTTAAGATGAATTAGGGGGTGAATTTTCTCCCCTAGAGAATATACTTCGCCCTTAATTATTGAAACCCGGATTTTAAACGCTAAAACCCTAGTATTTCTATGAATTTATGTTAATATAAAAAATCAGATGGGCTAGCATATAAAATCATGTGGAAAGATTTTAATAGTGGGAGTTATTTATGATCAGGCTATCTACGAAAGGAAGATATGAGACCCGCTTGATGTTGAATCTGACGCATCAATATAATAAAGATAATAAAACAATCATATACAATATTATTAAGGAGGAAAGGATGATTATTGCTGAATTTGCCATATTCCCTACGAGTGAAGGCACCTCTGTAAGCAGGTATGTTAGGGAAGTCATAAGAGTCATCGAGAACTCAGGCCTTAATAGTGTCACAGGAGGAATGGCCACAACAATCGAAGCTCCTGACCTCAAGACGCTGTTCGATGTTATTGAAAAAACGCACAAAGTGCTTGTAGATATGGGAGTCAAAAGGATTCATGTTGACCTTCATATTGACCATAGGCTGGACAGGGAATCGTCGATCGAATCAAAACTCGAAGCTCTCGGGAAGGCCTGATTTCTTTTCAGTTTTTCTGGTTTTATAATGTTTTGCCAGAGATTTATCCAGATATCTGAAGAACTTCATTCGGCATTAATACATGCGGACAGTTTCTTTAGCCAGGGCTGAAGGTTTCATGAGCCTGTATACAGGATAGACCTGAGGTATGCGGCTCCACTGGGGAACAAGGTAGCGATCAAAGAAGTTCCATGCCACAAAGCCGTCGTCACTTTCTGGTTCCAGAAGATAGGCTGCTACATTGGCAAGAGGCTGTGCAGTCGTGACAAAAAGCGTTCCAGCAGGGAATTCCTTCTCTTCTACGATGTACTCTCCTTTAATCGAACTCATATAGTGTCCCTGGTATGCCCTTTGTGAACCCTTGATTTCCTTGACTGTGAATGCTTCAACTGTTAGTTTTGCAGGCTTAACCAGTTTTTCTACTGTGAGTCCATGCTGAAGAAGTTTTTCCTCAACTTTTGGGACACGAGCGAGGATAAGGTAGCCATAAGGAAAACTGACCGATTTTTTCGGGAAATAATCGCTGTAGAAAGGCATTGTATATGTTTTTTTCCTGTCTGTTTTTTTAGAACGAGGCCAGCCCCTGTCGGTCTCAATGACTTCCATTTCATAGCCGTGGATAGTAATTTTCTGTTTAATCGGCCTTACGTCAAATTCGGTTGCGAATATATCATTTTTTGATGGATTCAAACCTCTCTGTACTGTCCGCCTGTCTGCCTCACTTATAAGCTTGAGGATTTCATCTTTATTTGCATGGCAGTAATCCAGAATTGAACTGAAAAGATTATAACACTTGAGTACACGGGTTTTAAAATCCGCATAAGGGTAATTTTCATTCAGTATGCCAAGACGGTTTCGCAGCCCGATGTAATTGCTTATATAACGAGGCTGTGGACCGAGTGGTATCCAGCCCTTTTCAGGATTCCTAACATCCATAAAGTCTCCGTGGGGAATTAATAAAGTATTATACTTTTCCTTAGCTATTTTGTTTACGCCTGGCATGAACTTGTCGCTCATATAGCTTATAAGCGAACTATCACCATTAGGATTTAGAGACCAGACATATGTTGCCACTTCTTCATGATAGGAACCGTTATGTGTATGACTGTCTAAAAGGAGAGCAGGGTCCCATCGAATCATTACGTTTTGAACGAGGCCTTGAACTTCCGGACTTTCCAGCTTCATCCCGTCACGGTTCAAATCGAGATTCTGGCCGTTGTAGCGAACCCCCACTCCTTTCTCCGGCCCTACCTGGTTCCGGCGGTTATTAGGACTTATTTTTTCATTCCCGTCCGCATTGAAAAGAGGTGCGATAAGCAGGACAAGTTTGTCGAGATAGGGAGGATGTTCACTCAGAACAATATCTCTTGCAAGCATTTGGACCGCTTCTTTGCCTTCGACTTCACCTGCATGGATGTTTGCCTGGAAATAAATAACTGCCCTATCATCATAATTAAGGTCCAAGGGAGAAGACGGTACAGGGTCTCCTATAATAAGGAGAGGCACTTCCCGCCCTTCTGGGCTTACACAAATAGTCTCGACCCTTATCAGATGGCTCTTTTGTTGAAGCTCTCTGATAAAATTTATGACATCATCATATCTGGAAGTTGCCGTAAAATTGCTCGATTCGGCAACAGTGAGGGGTTTTTTCTCTGTGTGAGAGAAAGAGAAAACAGATAAAGAAAGGAACAGAAAAATCATGGGGATACATAAATGATTACATTTTGCCATTATATTACCTCAATTATAAATTGATCAATTAATAAGAGTCTAAATAAATTCAAATTTTCAGTCAAACAGAATATTCTTGGGAAAAATGCTGAATTTGCCGGTTGTACTCAGAATAAGCCAGCGGTTAGGTCTCAGATGATTTGGTTTGAATACTTAAATTATTATTTTTTTTCTTATATAATGAGATAAACTGAACATCCATATTTGAAATGAAAGGAGAAATTCATGAAAGAAGATTTCAAATACATCGAGACAAAACTCATTCATTCTGGTGAGCCAAGACCCCACATAGAGGGAGCGGTAAGCCTGCCAATTTTCCAATCGTCAATATTTGATTATACTGGAGAGGATGACAAAGAAGTACTTAAATACATCCGCTGGAACAATACGCCAAACCATGTGGCCCTTCATAAAAAACTGGCGTCTCTCGAAAACGCAGAGGCTGCCCTGGTGACAGCAAGTGGCATGGCTTCTGTTTCAGCGACTCTTTTAACCTTTCTATCAAGCGGAGATCATTTGCTGGCCCAGGATTGTCTTTATGGGGGTACATATGGATTTATCACTAGGGACTTTGCAGATTTTGGGATTTCCTATGATTTCATTAATGCCGATGACCCTGACTCATGGAAAGCAAAGTTAAAGTCCAACACAAAAGCGATTTATGTTGAAACCATGACGAACCCTTTACTCCAGGTAGATGACCTTGAAGCAGTGGTGGATTTTGCTAGACAATACGGTCTTATCTCTATTATCGACAACACATTTGCAAGTCCCGTAAATTTTCGTCCTCCGGAATGGGGGTATGATATTTCTATACACAGCGGCACAAAATATTTAAACGGGCATTCCGATATCGTTGCTGGAGCCATTATAGGTAAGGCTAAATTCATCGAGAAAATCGCTTATAAACTGAAATATCTGGGAGCAACCCTTGACCCCCATGCTTGTTTTCTGCTTCATCGCGGACTTAAAACTCTGGCGGTTCGAGTAAAATATCAAAATACAAGTTCTCTTAAAATTGCAAAGTTTCTCAAACAACATCCGGCCGTAACCAGTGTGAATTATCCTGGGCTCAAAGATCATCCCCAATACAGACGGGCATGCAAACTTTTCGATGGATTCAGCGGAATGTTGAGTTTCGAGTTGAAAGGGGGCATCAAAGCAGCGAAAAATTTTTTAAACAAAGTAAAGATTCCAACCATTGCTCCAAGTCTGGGAGGAGTTGAAACACTCATCACGAGGCCAGCTACAACCTCCCACTCGGGCATGACCCCTGAGGACCGAGAGAAAATTGGAATTACGGACAGCTTGATACGCCTCTCTGTTGGCATCGAGGCTGCAGAAGAAATTATTGAGGATTTTGATCAAGCATTGAAAAACTAGGGTATTAAAGAAGATCACCGAAAAATGATTTAAATTGAAAAAATGTTGACATTTTTTAAAAAAAAGATATTTGTAGAAAGCTTAGGAGGTGAAAAGTGAGAAAATATTTAATCCTCTTAACTCCAGTTATTGTCTTTGCCCTGACTTGTGCAGTAGCATCCAATGAGACGAGATCAATCTCCGGCAAAGTAATCTACAACGGGAGACAATCAGGAGACGTTATCCTTCAATTACACAATCTTCGTGTTTCATCAAAGGGAAACCCGGTGAGGCTTCAAAAACGAGATATTTACGGCTCAATATTCCCTTTTAAAGTTATCAAACTCGAAAATCCGGGCTCTTACTCCTTTACGGGCCTTCCGCCTGGTTACTATTCTGTCCTGGCTTTCATGGACACAAATAAAGATAACAAGCTGGGTTTTAATCCTCCAGAACCGTTCGGGTGGTTCTCAGGTAGTCCAGGAGCAAGCTATGATCCTATTAACATCATAGATTCAAGCGTAAACAATGCTGAATTAAAACTCCGTGTCCCTACTCCTTTTCCCAAAGATGAGAAGCACGCAGAACATGGGGCTCTTCGCTGGATCAAGGACGTCCCTGTGCTGCAGCTCTGGGGGACAGCTGAAGAACGTGGGTTTGCCCATGGATATCTTTTGGCACAACAGATTATCGATTTTTTTCAATTTTACATTGTCGAGGATAACTGGCGCTCACCCCAGAGATACCAGAAAATTTATGTTCCTTTTCTGGAAAGTCACTTCAACTATCCACCAGAATTTCTGAGTGAATGTAATGCGGTCATAAAAGGAATGAAAGCTTCAGGAGTTGATATGCAACTGGATTTTCTGGACCGCAATTTTAACCGGACCGATCTAATGGCTATTAACAATTACATCGAAAAGAGAGCCGCTTTCCCTGTTTCTTCTCCCTCCTCGTGTACACAATTTGCCTTTTGGGGTACTCAAACAGAAGGAAGCGAGCTTAAAGGAGGGTTAATTGCCGCACGCAATATGGATGGGGAATGCGATGTGCGAAAAGTGACCGTCAGCCACTTCATTCTCTTTGCTGTCCGTCCTTCAGAACCAGGGCACAAGCGCTGGGTTTCTGCAATGTGGCCTGGATTTGTCGGTACTATCTCCGGTGTCAATGAAGAAGGCTTGTACTGTATGGAAAATGCAGGCGGAACTGGCCCTGGCCCTATTGTGGGCAGTATTGTCCCATGCTCATGGATTATGCGTTATATTCTGGAAAAGCAGGGACGAAAAGCCACACTTGAAAGTCTCGATAAAGAAATGAATAAATTTAAGTGTGAAGGAGGGGGAGCAACAGCCTCTGGATCAATTATTCTATGGGCTGTTCCCTATAACTCCCGAAATATCCCAGCTTTTGTGTATGAAGGCGATCGTTTTGGGTGGGCATTGAGAGGACCTACAGAAGTCCGACCAAATGAACCAACAAACATATTAGCAACAAATCATCATATGGTTTATGGCTGTGATCCTGAAAAGCCTGGTTATTACTTCAACAGGCCGGCTTCTTTCTCTTCGCGCTGGAGATATGAGGCAGCGATGGATATGCTGGAAGCATGGTCAAGAAAGGGGAAAGCCCTGGGCATAGAAGAGGCAAAAAGGCTCTTACAAACAGTCTCTCATGGCAGCACCGAATACTCTGTTATTTTTCTACCCAACACAGGACACATTTTTGTTGCAGTCGATGATTTGAAAACCGATATGTGGGACGCTCCTTATATGCCATGGGTTGATTTTTCATTCGATGAACTTTTCCGACAGTGAATCGATTTTAATTTATTTATAAGGAGGAAAATTGATGAAAGATAGAATAGATGATATTGAAGAGAAACTGACAAGTGGGGAAAGAATGGAGAAATTTAGTCTAGACCTTGACTGCTTTGGTGTTGGAGAAAAAAGACGTCTTTATGAACTCATGTATGCTCACGGTCCGGGTAATGGTAAGATCATGCTGCTTCCGGTAGACCAGGGTCTTGAACATGGCCCGAGGGATTTCTTCCCAAACCCCCCGAGCAGTAATTTTGAATTTCAGCTTTCCCTTGCCAAGGAAGGAAACTACTCTGGGATAGTGTGTCATATAGGACTTGCAGAGAAGCATCTAAAAAAATATGCAGGGAAAGTGCCTCTTGTCCTTAAAATCAACGGGAAAACCTCTATCCCGCCCGATGACCAGGCTTTTTCTCCTCTGGATGCAAGTGTAGAAGAGGCTGTGCGTTTGGGTGCAGATGCAATTGGCTATACTTTTTTCGTAGGATCACCGAGAGAATCCGAAGATATTGCTCAGTTCACTTTCGTCAGGCAGGAAGCCAAAAGATTTGGCATACCTGTAATCATGTGGGCTTATCCAAGAGGAATTTACACGGAAACTAGAGGAGGAGGGAGAAATTCTCTTGCAATGGTGGACTATGCTGCCAGAATAGCTAATGAACTCGGTGCCGCATTGACAAAAATAAACGTGCCTCAAAAGCCAGGAAAAGGAGAATATGACCATCAAGGCCCATTTGGAGCTTACAATCAATACAAGGATATTTCTGAGAAAGATGCTTTAAAAATGGTCGTTCAGTCAGCTGGTCGTACAGGAGTCCTTGTCTCTGGAGGAGGTAAGATGAATGATAAGGAACTGCTCGGTAAAGTGCGGACATGTCTTGAAGCACGTGTAGATGGGTTGATTTTTGGAAGGAACATGTGGCAGCGGAAATACGAAGATGCTCTTCGTGTAACAAAAGAGATTCAACAGATGATGCTGGATTTTCCTACTTCAGAGGCCCTATGATAGTGCCTCCTCCGATTACTAAATCTCCATCATAGAAGACAACTGCTTGACCTGGTGTGATTGCCCTTTGGAGTTTTTCGAATTCCACACGAAACAAGTTTGATTCTTCAGGGAAGATACGGGCCTTTGCTTCTTTATGTTTATACCGGATTTTGGCTTTGACTGATACTGGTTCGGTTATCTGAGACTCTGAGATGATATGGATATGGGATGCGATCAGCTTGTTTTTATAAAGGTCTTCGTTTGTGCCAACAACTATTGAGTTTTCATTACTTCTGATTTCGAGTACATAAAGGGGATGTTGCGCCGCGATTCCAATGCCTTTACGCTGGCCGATTGTGAAGTTGATAATTCCTTTGTGTTTTCCGACGATTCGATTGTTAATGTCTAAGATATAGCCTGGCCTGAAAGCACCTGGAATCTTTTCATGCAGGAAACTTGAGTAATTGTTATCAGGAATAAAACATATTTCCTGGCTTTCAGGCCTATGTGCTATAGGAAGACCCATCTTGAGTGCTTTCTTTTTGACCTCTGTTTTAGAAAGGCTGCCGATGGGCAGAAGTGTGCGGCTGAGCTGTTCCTGGGAAAGAGAATATAGAAAATAGGACTGATCTTTCTGTTTGTTCGTGGCTTTTTTTAGGAGATAATGTTTGGATTGTGGATCCCACAAGACCTTTGCATAGTGGCCTGTGGCGAGATGCTCTGCCCCGAGTTCCATAGCTTTCCTCATCAGTAGATCAAACTTGATATGCCGGTTGCATCTGATGCAGGGGTTAGGAGTGCAGCCTTTAGAATATTCATCGCAAAAATTCTGAATTACTACCTTTTCAAACTGCTTCTTCAGGTCAATAACATGATGCGGGATCTTTAGAAAGGTGGCAATACATCTTGAATCTTCAATGGCCCCATTGCCCCAGAAGTTCTTAAAATTATTTTCTTTTTGGACAATGGAAAAAAGGCTCATTGTGATACCGATAACTTTATAGCCTTGTTCAATGAGGAGGGCACAGGCTACAGAAGAATCCACCCCTCCGCTCATAGCCACTGCAGCTATTTTCTTCTTCATCATCTCTTTTTATTACATTCCTACTTTATGGCATTTGCAATCATATGTATTATAGCGAAAAATTAGGGGTGATTAAAGAATCAGTTTCCATTTTTGCGATGGGTCTCACTTTGCCTTAAGTAAAATTGCTGCTGCATATTGACAGAAAGTTATTACGTTGCTATAAGTTACATTTCTGCCTTGTTTGAGAAAAAGAAACAGAGCTCAATGCCTGATTTTGTTTGGGAAGGAGAGAAATAACAAAATGGCTCTGAAAAAATATAGCAACAGCGTTTTGGAATGCGTAGGTAATACACCGCTCGTTAAACTCCATAAAATTACAGAAGATATAAAGGCAGATGTTTTTGCCAAACTGGAATTCCTGAATCCCATGGGGAGTATAAAAGATAGAATTGCCAAGTATATGATAGAAAAAGCAGAAAAGGATGGGAGGATAAAGCCCGGTGCAACAATTGTCGAAAATTCCTCCGGCAACACGGCATTGGGCCTTGCTATGGTTTGTGCTGTGAAGGGGTACAAACTAAAAATTGTGGTGCGGGACAACCTCAGCCCTGAAAAAATTAAATTACTCAGGACAATGAATGTAGATATTGTTATGGTTGACCATAATCTCCATCCCGAATCTCCCGACAGCTATAACAATATTGCACCACGGATTGCCAGGGATACTCCTAATAGTTATTATCTAGACCAGCACAATAACCGGGAAAACAATGAATCTCATTATAAAACAACAGGTCCTGAGATCTGGGACCAAATGCAGGGCAGGATCGATTATTTTGTAGCTGGGATTGGAACAGGTGGAACAATTTGCGGAGCAGCAGAATTCCTTAAAGAAAAAGATCCTAGGATAAAAGTCATAGCTGTAGATCCTATGGGTTCAATATTTTTTGACTATTTTCATTCGAAAAAGCTGGTAACCTCTTCTCCTTATCTTATTGAGGGCCTGGGTGACGAATTTCTTATCGGTTGCGCTGATTTTACCTGTATTGATGATATTTATCAAATTACAGACAGAGATGCATTTCTGATGACCAGGAAACTTGCTAACAAAGAGTCGATCATGGCTGGAGGGTCCAGTGGAGCTGCCATCTGGGCAGTGCTTAAACTTGCGCATGAAATTGACCGTCCGTGCAGAATCGTCACAATTTTCCCTGATTCAGCTAATCGATATCTAAGTACTATTTACAATGATGAATGGCTGAAGGGAAGAGGTTTTTTATAACCAGAGTATTTCTTAAGAATAGGTGACTTCCATTTTGGCAGGATGTGATTAGATTGTCTCTTTGTGCATTTTAGCCTTTGGTTTAGAGTTGAAAACTTTATAATTTGAGTTTTAAGATATGATGTGATAAAATTTTTTCATATATAGTATAAGGAGTTCAAATGTCAGGGCATTCAAAATGGGCTTCCATAAAACATAAGAAAGCTGCACAGGATGCCAAGAAAGGTAAAGCATTCACGAAAATCATCAGGGAACTATCTATAGCTGCGCGAATGGATGGAGGGGATCCGGATGTCAATCCGAGACTTAGGAAAGCTATAGCAGATGCGAAAGCTGTGAATATGCCTGCAGACAACATAAAGAGAGCAATCCTGAAGGGCACAGGGCAGCTTGAAGGTACAACGTACGAAGAAATTCACTATGAAGGATACGGTCCTGGCGGAGTAGCTATATATATCGATGTCCTTACAGACAACAAAAACAGAACTGTTTCTGAAATCAGGCATATCTTTTCAAGAAATAATGGAAATATCGGTGAATCTGGATGTGTAGGCTGGATGTTTAGTCGAAAAGGATATATTGTCGTAGAAAAATCAAAAGCAAAGGAAGATGACCTGTTAGAAGTTGTCCTTGAGGCCGGAGCAGAAGATTTGAGGGAAGATGGCAGCAATTACGAGATTTTTACTGAACCCGAGGATTACGAAGCAGTTATTAATGCCTTGAAAGAAAATAAGATAGATTTAGCTGCTTCAAACTTGGGGTACATCCCCAACAATTATGTAAATGTGGAAGGCAAACAGGCACAGCAGCTTCTTCGCCTGATGGAAGAGCTTGAAGATCATGATGATGTTCAGAATGTATGGGCCAATTTTGACATAGATGAGGAAGAGATCGCAAAATTTTCTATCTAGCCTGGATTATTCACTAGCCGACCAAATCTGCCATGAGAATGCCGCAGATACAAAGCACAATACATGAAATTGCGGGCTTTTTAGATTAGTGAAAATGAGGATTCTTGGAATTGATCCCAGCCTTAAGTCTACAGGGTATGGTATTATTGAATATTCTCAAGGTCATTATAGAACTGTAAGTTATGGTGCCATAAAGCCAAGTCAAAAATTACTGCTTCATCATAAGATAAACGAAATAAGGATCCGTGTGGAAGAGCTTATCAGAACCTTTAAGCCAGATGAAGTTGCAATAGAAAATCTTTTTTATGCACAAAACGTAAAAACAGCGATAACTCTGGGTCAGGTAAGGGGAGCTGTATTAGTAGCAGTGGCTTCCAGCAGTTGCGCTCTTTTTGAATATTCTCCATTAGAGATAAAGAAGGCGGTAACAAGCTATGGGCAGGCAGATAAAATGCAGGTTAAAGTAATGGTCAAGACACTCCTTGATATCCAGGATGATAAGATTGGTACAGATGCCTCAGACGCCTTGGCAGCAGCATTCTGCCATATGAATTCGAGAATCTTCCAGCAGAGAATTACGGAATAAAAAACAAGCACTGGACTGCAATAGATGGAAATTAGAGACCTGATCCCTTGAAAGTGCAGCTATTTCTTTAACTTATTAAAATAATATTAAGCTGAGAAAAAGAGAAGTTAGAGAGTTTAATGAAGGATTAAATCGGCATATCTGTAAATAGATTATAGAATTAAGTTGTTTTAAAATTTGATATTTGGGTTTTGTTATATTATTCTTTTATCTTCACAAAGGAGAAAAAAGCATAAATGATCGCTTATCTTAAAGGCACATTGATTGATAAGGTCCATAATCAGGTTGTCCTTGATGTAGGTGGTGTCGGTTACAGCGCCGGAATTCCGCTCTCCACTTATCTAAAACTGGGAAATATTGGCGATTCTACTGAGCTTTTTATCTATACCCATTTAACAGACAATTCTCTTGCTCTCTACGGATTTTTCACAGAAGAAGAAAAAGAAATTTTCCTGAAGTTGATAAGCATCTCAGGAATAGGACCAAAAATAGCCCTGAATATCCTTTCTGGAATCGAGGTCTCAGACCTTGAGGATGCAATCAGGAGGAGTGATGTGGCCCGTATTTCTTTCATTCCCGGTATTGGGAAAAAAACAGCCATGCGCATTGCTCTAGAACTTCAGGAAAAATTAACAGAAAAAGAAAAAATCCTTAGAGCTGAAGGTACTAAGGAAAGGGAAGATCTGATTTCAGCCCTGATAAATATGGGATTTAAAAGAAGAGAAGTCGAGAGAATTATCGATGAAACAATAAAACTATTCTCAATTGATGCAGGGTTTGAAAAACTCCTAAGGGAGGGACTAAAACAGCTTGCTAGAATCTGACTTATATTTTCTTAATAATGAATAATGATAAATCTTAAACCGAATATAGGGGAGTAAAATAGCAAATGAAAGACAGTCCGATTACTGCAGTACTCACCCCGGTAAGGACAAAAGAAGACCTTCTATTTGAAGACAACCTTCGGCCGAGAAATTTTGATGAGTTTATCGGACAGGAAATTATAAAATCAAACTTAAAGATCTTTATAAAAGCTGCACAGAAACGAGATGAACAGCTTGATCATGTGCTCCTCTATGGTCCGCCTGGTCTTGGAAAAACCAGTCTTGCTTACCTTATTGCTAAGGAAATGGGAGTTGGTATTAAACCGACGGCAGGGCCTGTAATTGAAAGGACCGGTGACCTTTCTGCAATACTAACAAACCTGCAGCAAAAAGAAATCCTCTTTATAGATGAGATCCACCGCCTCCATCCTTCAGTAGAAGAAATCCTCTATTCGGCTATGGAAGATTTTAACCTGGACATTGTTATTGGACAAGGACCGAGTGCTCGAAGCCACAAACTGAGGCTTAAGAAATTCACTCTTATTGGTGCAACTACACGGGCAGGCCGAATAACAGCTCCATTAAGGGGACGTTTTGGAATCATTTATCGCCTTGATTACTACAACGAAGAAGATTTGAAAAAAATAATTAAAAGGTCTGCCTCAATATTGAATATAGACATTGATGATAAAGGTGCTTATCAAATTGCACTTCGTTCCAGAGGAACTCCAAGAGTGGCAAATAGGTTATTAAGGAGAGTCAGGGATTATGCCGATGTTATCGGGGAAGGGAAAATTAATTCAAAAGAAGCAAATAAAGCATTGGATATGATGGAAGTCGATTCCCTCGGTCTGGATGAGGTTGACAGAAAGATCCTTATGATGATTATTGAGAATTTCAGAGGAGGGCCTGTAGGAATCAATACAATCGCAGCGGCTATTGATGAAGAAAAGGACACGATTGAATCTATCTATGAACCATTTCTTATGCGTATTGGATTCTTGGAACGAACAATTCGTGGACGAAAAGCAACAATCAAAGCTTACGAACATCTCGGTCTTAAGCCCAAATTTTCATCCTCTCAGCACAAACTGTTTAAAGAATAAGCGTAGTTTGTGCTTTCTTGCCTGTATTGCTTATCTGGCTTAAAATAAGGCAGGAAAAAATTAAGGTAGAACATTATGTTACTCTCCGATTTCGACTATGACCTCCCACAAGAGCTTATTGCTCAAACCCCACTTGAGAAAAGAGAGCTGTCAAAAATGATGGTTCTTAACCGCAGGACGGGTGAAGTAATCCACTCACGGTTTCAGAAGTTTGCCAATTTTCTCAACAAAGGCGATGTCCTTGTTTTGAATAATTCTAAGGTTATTCCTGCAAGGGTATGGGGCAGAAAAGGGGGAAGAGAAATAGAGTTTCTTTTCCTTAAAGGATTTGAAAATGAGACATGGGAGGTTCTCTGCCGGCCGGGAAAAAAAATCAAATGTGGCGATGTAATCTCGTTTTCCCAAAGACTGGAGGGAATAGTGATCGAAGCAGGACCTGAAGGCAAAAGAGTACTTCGGTTTCCTTCCGGAGATGTTCTATCTGAGTTGAAGAAGATTGGCTATGCTCCGCTTCCTCCTTACATCAAGCGCAAGAAAATACAATCTGATCTGAAACCCTTGGATTTAGAAAGGTATCAGACAGTTTTTGCTGAGACAGAAGGCTCAATTGCTGCTCCTACTGCTGGCCTGCACTTCACGTCCCTTTTTCTTGAACAGATTAGGACAAAAGGAGTCGAAATCTCTCTAATAACTCTGGATGTTGGTCTGGCAACTTTCCAGCCAGTAAGAATAAAGAGAATAGAATACCACAAGATGCTCGAAGAAACATACTTTATAAGCCAGGCTTCCTGCCGTAATATATGCAAAGCAAAAAAAGAATCCCGTCCTATTGTAGCTGTAGGGACAACATCGGTTCGCACTTTGGAGAGTGCCTTTAAGAACGGAAAAATCCATTCTGGAACGCATTCCACAAATCTCTTCATCTACCCTGGTTTTGAGTTCAATGTGGTTGATAGACTGTTAACAAATTTCCACCTGCCGAAATCGACTCTGCTGATGCTTACATCAGCATTTGCAGGCGTTGACCTTATCAAGAGAGCTTATAAGGAAGCAGTGGAACACAAATACAGGTTTTTTAGTTATGGAGACTGTATGCTAATCATCTAACCTGGATTATTCACGGCTGATAAATTATTTTGATAAGATAAATTTGAGGGCATGTCTGCGCTCCACTAAGATTTTTAACGCCATTTCCTCCCGATCTTCTCGGCTCTGCTGGAACTCCGCATGTCTATCTTAAGCACCGCCCCAATGTCCGCGAGCCATAATTAACACCGCCCCTTTGATTCTACAGTGCTCACACATCCATCAGGCCCGACCTCGTCGGATTCCCTCGAAGATCGACTCGTAAAGGCTAAATCTTTTAATGTCGCTTCCTCCATCCCCTCAAATTCATCTGCTATTCGGTATTATATTAATTCTATCGGCAATTTTTATGAATAATTCAGGGGGACGTGGGTTATTCACGAGCCGATCTTACCGCATCTGCGAGGCACAGCGCATTCGTGGTGAAGGACCACAACTTCATGCGCTGTGCCTCGCAGATGCGGCAAGCTTGGCTCGCCCATAGGGCAAAAAGGAAACTCCTATATTTTTCAAAGAAAAGAAGTCTTGAATTCCTGCGGGTGTTTCTGAATCTTCCGGGCGATCTTCTTGTACCCCTCCAGTCCTAGAGAAATAGGATCTTCAATATTCCACTGGACGATTTTTGAGTTTGGCTTTCTCCCTTCTCTACAGCTTGTCCAAAGGACTTGAAACATCTGAATAGGTCTTTCGAACAACATGAGTGTATATCATCGTTGTATTCACGTTTTTATGTCCCATGAGTTCCTGTATTGTTCGGATATTATGCCCTGCCTCCAAAAGATGGGTAGCGAAATTGTGCCGGAGTGTGTGACAGCTTGCCGGTTTGGAAATATCAGATCTTCTTACGGCTTCCTTGATCTTTCTCTGAAGGGAGCTTGGTTGGATATGATGACGCAAGACCTTTCCATTCTTGGGATGTACCACAAGGTTTTTCGAGGGAAATACCCACTGCCAGGGCCATTCCTTGTTGGCATTAGGATACTTTTTCTCCATGGCATCGGGAAGCGTTGTACCGTTGTATCCTTTCTCCAGATCTTCGAGGTGACGTCTCTTTATTCTCTGCAAATGGGCTTTTAGAGATACCTTTATTTATAATATTTCATAAATCGTTCTACCCAATAAACATAAAATCGGGCTTTCTCCGGGGGAACGAGATGGAAACGTTTGATAAAATCTTTAAATTCCGCAAGGTTTTTTCGTTGAGTGCTCAATTGATGCCTTTTAATAAAATAACAGGGTCATCGAATATACGACTTGCAATATAATATGGATAATTATAAAATAAAAGTGCAATTTTGCGGGGATATGCGATGATATCACATAATATACGACGTTAATTGAGAGAGATTTGCATCAAATACAGCATGCTGTATATTAATAGTTAGCCGTAGAGGAATCTTATGTCACTTGATGAATACTATGCAGATATGGCTGAGGAGCTTAAACGCAAATCAGACCGTGTCAGAATGAACTTCAAGACGCATAAGCCTTCTGCTGGTGATAATCGAGAAGCGATTGTTGCTGATTTTCTGACTGAACACTTACCCAAGGCTTTTGGTGTCGGCACTGGTTTAATTTTATCTAAAGATGACCTTTTCTCAAGACAGGCAGATATTGTTATTGTCGATCAACTGTATAACATGCCACTTTATTCCTCACTTCCAGAGAATATTTGGCTGGCAGAATCTGTGTATGTATTGATCGAAGTCAAAACAAATCTGACGCCTCAAAGCCTTAAAGATTCCATTGACAAGTGTCGCAGATTTAAGGCTCTACCAAGGGATTTCGATCAGTTTCCAAATAAGCCAAGGAATCGTGATTCATTATTTGCAATTTGGTCGTTTGAGGCTCCTTCGCCCAACACAGTCAAGGATAATTATCAAGCTGCGATTAATGGTATTCCCATTGAAGAACAGCCTGATTTCTTGATAGTCCCCAATTCAATTCTAATCAAAGGAGGTAGCTACCATTCTTTGGCAGTTCTTGGTATGCCAGGGAGCGCACATCGGAGGAAGCTTGAAAAGGAGTATAATGGAAATATCAATTCATTATTAGGCGATGGATTTGAAGTGCTTATGATGGGCAATAATGCACTACTTGCTTGGATTGTCTGGATAAGCTCTTGGCTAAATGGTGCAGGTCATAGAATAGCCCCTCTTCACCTGTATCTCCCATTAAATAAATCATATGGCATTAAAATATAAAAGGCTAACAAGCCCCTGCAGCGAGACGTCCCTGACGGGCCGCTCCTGAGGGGCAGTGTTAGGCATCTCGGGGCATCAATTTCTCGAAGTCCCGCGTGAAACACGTTGGCAACGAAGGTTTAATAGAAAATGGGTGCAATTCCAACATCAGACATGCCTGGATATCAGCAACTACACGACAGAGTGTATGGCGCGCTTGACCGTTGCCAAGAATCGCAGGCGATTGATTTTAAACAATCTGCTGATTGGAATTCCCTTAAGTGGCACCTAATTCGAACTGTCATGGGAATGGGGAATCTTCGTGATGGCGGTATCATAGTCATAGGAGCCTCTGAACGCAACGATGATTGGGAATTGACTGGTGTCGAGCAACATCACATGTCTACTTACGATATCGACGATATAACCGATGCAATTAACAAATATGCTTCTCCCCCAATGCAAGTTGAGATAGTGCGTGTCAAATATCGAAACGAACAAGAGTTCCTCGTTTTTCAAATACGTGAATTTGAGCATACCCCGTATGTCTGCAAGAAGAATGGCCCAGACCAAGTTGCTCTGTTGTATGAGGGTGAGGTTTACATACGACCGCCCGGGAAACCACAGACTAAGAAGGTCACCAATGCTCAAGAGATGGCCGATTTGCTGGAATTAGCTGCAGAAAAGCGCGCTAGAAGGATGGTTGAGATATCACGCCGCATTGGCTTTGTCCTTTCACAAAGTAGCGCTCAACTTTTCGATCACGAATTGGGGGATCTATGACCTCTCGTAAAACCGAACTCCCTGTTGATGTTTTGAACTATCCACATTGGCGCGTGAATTTCCGTCCGCAGGAGTATGTTGAGGAGGTAATTCCTTCACTGGGACTATGCTTCCAGATTGTAGAGAAGAATCGGGTGAGGCTTCGCGGATGGGACTATCCTCACCTAAGCAACCGGGAGAACAAGAGGGGACAGGGTACGAACTGGGTGGCTTCCTGGAGTAGTTTCATGGGTCACCAAGAATATTGGAGATTCTATCAGAGCACACAATTCCTCCACTTGTTCAGCGTGAGGGAAGCCACTGAAGAGGGATGGAGAGGGAAACTGCAAAAGCAGACAGCTTCGCATCTTTCTCACATGAAACACATCAATTGGGATGAAGTTCCAGGCTTCATTTCATTAATTAACTTCATTTATTGTGTAACTGAGATTATTGAATTTGCAGCAAGGTTATGCCAGGCTGAAGTGTACAAGGGGGAAGTAGGCATTACTATTCAACTCAACAAAATCAGAGGCTTTGTCCTGACCACTGAGTGGGATCGAGCCTGGTACGAATATTATGCTGCCAGTGAGGATTCACTTGGAAAAACCTGGACAATTGAGAGTGGGGCTCTTATCGCAGATAGTGCTCAAAATTCCTTTGATGTTGTCATCTGGTTTTTTGAGCGATTTGGATGGCTCAACCCTTCAACCGATGTTCTACGCAGAGACATTGGTGATTATCTCAAAGGAAGGCGATAGAGATGCCTAACCTGCTGGTGGAGCAGGACTGGCATTACGCTGACGCTCCATGCCAGCCTCTCACCAGCGCCGTTAGGCATGGATCGAAAAAGCAATGACGTTTCAAGAGATCATAGAAGAAATCATATCATTACCAAGTTGTTTCCTGGTGTTTGATGAAAACGACGAAAAAACTCAAGACGCTGCTAAAGTTGAACATGTATTTCTGGACATGTTCAAAGACAAAGAAAAAGCTGAAAAGGCCTTTTCCGTCTACACTACGAGCAAGAAGAATTCTCTGGAGTTGTTAGACGAAGCCAGAATCCTGCTGAAGAACAAGTCTTATGCGCGAGCTGTCGCCCTGGCAATAATGTCCTATGAAGAGCTCGGAAAATCACAGATTGCTGCAGATTACTATTCAGGAATTTTGCCTGAGTCTGAATACAAGAAAGCCTTCAAACAGCACAAGAAGACAGCTTATGCGAATAGGTATGCCGCTATAGGCTCCCATGAAAAAGTGAAAAATGGATATTTTATAGACAACAGCGTTGCAAAGACCTTGGAGTCAATTCGACAGAGTGCACTATATGCTGATGAAAACAATAATCCCTCAGACAACTTCGATGAAGAGGATGCTTTGTTGATCATTAAGAAAGTTAACGAGCATCATGAGTCTATTCAGCATGCAGAATGGCTGAATGGAGGAATAGGATCAAAGGCCCTATTCAAGTAGAGCCTAACAAAGCCTTCGAGGTGACGTCCCAAAGGCCGCGCCTCAAGGCAGTCGTTATGTGTCTTGAGAAAGAGGAAGATAGTGGGTTGGCGTAACCAACCAAATGTAGGAAGAAGGTAAGACAATTGAGCATACTATCGCGTTTATTCGGTAAACGAGGTAATGATCGAGAAGAAAATAGTATAGCTCGTACTGTTGAACCCAACAAAGGTCAGTCGCGCAGAGATGCTCCATGCGACGTTGACCTAAATTCTGTTGAATATATTCCACTGCCTCCAGCGCCGCGCACGTGGGAGGTTGATGGTAGAGACGAGTTTCACCGCGAGTACGAAGAGCCGCAGCTGAAGAACATATTCCAGGCGGAGTGGCAGCGAAAGCATACGAAGGTGATCAAGTTAGCGGCAGAGTTGAAGCCGGAGCAGCTTTCTGGCCGAGTTGGTGAAATAGTTGCAAAAGCTTATCGGGATACTGTTCAAAAGCGTCTTAAAGCCAATCAAATTGAGCCTGCAGCACGCTGGGCAAAGGAGATGATAGAAACCGTCCCTGCACATTGCACGCATACAGATAAGCGACGCTATAACAAAATCCTTTTGAAGCTTGAAAAGGCAAATGTTAAGCACACTTTTTCACCAATAGAAGTTCCTCCAGCCAACAGTGAGCCTTTATTCGAATTGTCAGGGGGCTCGAATTGGAACCTAGTTGAGATTAAATCGCTTTCGAAGGATGCGAGACCAGACCCTGCCTTTAATCTTATGGCATTCACGGCTGATGGTGCACTTTACGGAGACCGGAGCGGAAAGAGTAACTTGGCCGCTGGGTCGGCTGGGGCGCTACGAAAACTTGATCGCAGAGGCAAGGTTCTTGCTGAACGCGTTATCAGTCATGATACTTACAGGACGGGCTGGGGACCGAAAAGCGCATTCTGTGCGCTCATGGATAGTGATGGCTGCCTTCACGTATACGACAACTCTCTTTCCTTGGTGGCTGAACGAGATTTGCAGAACGACCGGCGGGTCAGAGAGCATTTCAGAACAATAGATACTAATTATTGGGGAGAATTTCGAAGCCAAGTCCGGGCCGTCGACGTGAACGCGGATGGCGGATTCCTTTTGTTTACATTAGCTGACGAAGCTTGGTGCTGTTCTGTGGACGGCGCGACTGTCTGGGGTGTTCGTATGCCCCTAAATGAGGGTTGGGCGCGCGCAGTTGGGCGAAGTGAGCAAACCGGCCCTGGAGCTGAAGTCGAGTCTGCGCTACAAACGCTTGGACTTGCCCTGCCAGTAACTCCACAAGAAATTAAGCAACAACTTCGAGTGTTGGCGCTTCGACATCATCCTGACCGTAATCCAGGAGATCCTGGTGCCCATCGGCGCATGCAGGAGATCAATGAGGCGTTCCAAATACTAACTGGCGTAGACCCTTCGACGATTGATATAGAAGTAGAGGAATCGGAGGTGACATATTTCCGCCGCAAGGCGCCAGACCATGTTATCGAGGTTGGACCTATCCGGCTTGAAGTCTGGGGGCCAAGCGGCCCAGCCCAAGACTGGGTGTATGGTGCGTCTTTTTCGGTGCACGGTGCAGGAGCATTTCTCGCAACGTACTCTGGCAAGGTGGTCGAAGTAGATGGCGCAGGTTTGCCTGTGCGCGTTTATGATGTTGGCACTGTACCCAGTGAAATCGTGGATGCGGGTAATTATCTCTATTTCCTCACCCCGACTCGTCTATATGTCTTAGAACAACGTGATCGTTTGCTCGCTCTGATAGATGTGTTCCGTCAGGGGAGATTGCTGGTATCCACTAATGGCTTTGGGCTCCTTGATAATAAGTGTTTCCAGTGGTTTGCGCCATCTGGTAGCAAGATTGGAGAAATCATCACGCGTGACCCAATTCGCGCACTATACGATTCAGATGACGGAGTGGTACTCGAGACGCGGCAGCATCGTGCCATCATCAGTGGGTTGTGTTTGTTTGATTCTGGGGAGAAAGAGTAAGGATAAAGAGTAATTACCACCGATGTTTCAGGTCGCCAGGGAATTCAGGAGAGAGATACACATAACAATGCTCTTGCAGCAGATCGCAAAAAGCCGCGCCCGCTGAAGAGCCACGTTAGGTTTTACAAACTTATAGGTTAGGTAACATGATGATTTAATGCACCTCCACTGGGCATTGATTTTGTGATAAATTGCCCAGTAGACAAAAACTATTTTCAAAGGAGGTGCTTTAATGAATTATATTGGTATTGATCATCATAAGCAATACTCGCACATGACAATAATGGATGAGGCTGGGAAAGTGCTGAAAGCTGGGAATGTATTGAACATACGTAACGAAGTGGAAGATTTTCTTGAGGGGAAAGCAGAAGAGACAAAGGCTGTCATAGAGGCTGGGCGTTCAAGTTATGTAATGGTAGACTTACTGAAAGATTTTGGAGTTGATATTAGGATTGCAAATCCTTCTGATGTTAAAGCTATAGCTAAGGCCAAGATTAAGACAGATAAGCGTGATTCAAAGATATTGGCACATTTATTACGCACAGACCTAATACCGGAGGTTTATGCTCGATCAGAGGAGAATCGGAGGTCCCAACGGGTATTACGGCATAGGGCTTTTTACGTTGGGACGATGACTCGGGTAAAGAATAAGATAAGAGTTTTATTATCACAGCAGAAGTTGGAATTGCAAGAGGAAGCAAGCCAAGTGAAAAATATATTCAGCAAAAATGGTCTTATAGCCTTGGGAGGATTAGATTTACCATCTACGGATAGGGATCTTCTTGAAGGTTTGCTTAAGATATATGGGCATTTAGAGAAGCGAATAAAAGATTCAGATGGGCTTGTAGAAAAATTATACAGCGAGCTTCGAGAGGCACAGCTTATTAGTACGGTTCCTGGTTTCGGGTACTTTTTTTCTGTTTTAATGGCTACAGAGATAGCTGATATAAGGAGATTTGAATCAGTGGAGAAACTTCATTCCTATGCTGGGGTAATACCATCGACCCACAGCTCAGGAGAGAGGAGTTATCATGGCAAGATTATTAAAGGAGGAAATGTCTGGATCAGATGGGCAGCGGTAGAGGCGGTATATCCTGCCGGCAGGAAAGATTTTAATATAAGGTTATTTTACGATAAGCGAGCCAGGAGAAAGGGTGCGAATACGGCTAAAGTGGCCACAGCAAGACGTTTATTAACAATCATCTATAGGGTATTAAAAGATCGTCGTCATTATATACCCTACAGAAGATAATGGTGAAGATAAGAATCGGCTGCCTTCATGAAATCTTAACGAACCTTTAGCGAGGTTGCGTTCTTGGTTAGGTTAAGGAGCCGAGACCTAATATTACGGTGTGTGCGGACTTAACAGTAAAGTTAAGGGCATGGATAGAAGATTGGTTCAAAAGACCTAAGAATTAAGACAAAAAAGACAAGGAGGAAAAAAGTACTTGCGTTAAATCATCATAGAAGATTTTGGTGAACTATACGTAAAATGACCAAATCAAAGTAAATTAGGAGAAATATTTATGAAAGCAATTTTGTGCACAAAATACGGACCATCGGAGGTTCTTGAACTGAAAGAAATAGAAAGACCACAACCCAAAGACAATGAAGTCCTAATAAGAAACTATGCTTCATCAATAAACACAATTGATATATTTTGTCGGAGTGGTAGAGCACCAGATGTAACGTTTTGGGGTGCAGTTCGGACACTAGTTTTAATTGTTATAATCTATCAGCAATTTTTATGAATAATTCATGATATTAGATTGACAAAAACTGGTGTATATCATATAAAAAAACAATCAATCATGAGTTGAGACATTCATATGAATGATAGAAATGAGAGTTCTGTTGATCAAGCCGCAAAGGATAAACTGGACGAAATACTCCATCCGGATACTCAGGCGAGAAAATTCAAAATAACACTGGAATTTGGGTACAAGACTTCTGCAAATTATGATAAGGCAGTTAAGCTTGCCAGGAAAAATTCTGCATATAAGGAAGAAGGAAGCGGCGAGTGGATCCGACATTCAGCAACTTACATGCCAGAAAACGTTGAAGATCTTTTCAATCTGTTTAACCTTATCCATCAGTGGGAATCTATGGATGTCTTTGTAAATCATAAGAAGATTCCCTATGCACATCAACTATGGCTCCCTATGATGTGGTTCTATCGAATTAAATAGACTAGCACTCCTCCATCTTTATGGTGAAATCTCTCAGATGGGGAGCTTGATAGACAATCCTTAGTCCTTCTGCAAAAAAAAGACTAGAAAGAAACAAGCTTCTTAAAATCGGAAAAGCGTTTTTCTATCTCCTGAATAGACAGAGATTTAAAGCGTTCAATGCCAAAATCCTCTATAGCAAAAGAAGCCATTACACTTCCGAATACGGCTGCTTTGCGTATATCTTTCTCGGTGAAAGATTGTACTTTATCCAGATATCCTAGAAACCCGCCGCCGTAACTATCTCCTGCGCCGGTCGGGTCTACGACTTCTTCACATGGATAGGCCAGGACTCCAAAAACATAATCCTTACCTATAAGCAGTGCTCCATGTTCACCTTTCTTTATGACAATGAGAGATGGTCCATGTTCGAGAAGTTTTTTGCCTGCTCTTATCAAATTCAGATCTTGAGCAAGCATCTTGATCTCTTCATCGTTTGCAAAAAAAACATCTATTTTTTTCAGGATTCTTAAGAGTGATTCTGGTTTATTCTCTATCCACAAATTCATGGAATCCATGGCTGTGAGCCTGGGATTTTGGGCTTGAGCAAGAATATCCTCTTGGAGGTCTGGATCTATATTCCCTAGAAAAATAATATCGGCTCTCCTGTACTCTGGGAGTAGTTGAGGCTTAAAATCTTTGAACACATTCAACTCGGTTCTGATAGTAGTCCTTATATTAGGATCATTACCGTAGCGGCCTTCCCAGTGGAAACTCTTCCCTGATTTAATTTCCAACCCTTGTGTGTCAACACCTTTAGCCTTGAAAAATTCGATTACCTCTGATGGAAAATCCTCTCCCACAACAGCAACGATTTTTGGATTTGTAAAGAAACTTGCAGCCAGTGAGGAGTAAGAACAGGAACCTCCGACTATTCTCTCTCTTCTGCTCTTGGGGGTCTCGATTGTATCAAAAGCCACAGAGCCGACAATTACTAAACTCACGATATTTCCCTTCTTAAATATTTATATATTTCCCTATAATAAACTTCAGTTTTTCTTTTGTCTCCTGAGGAATAATATTCTCCCTGGTCACTATGCAGTTCTCGAGGGCATTAGCACATTCACATTGTCTGCCTCTTTGAGACGGAATATCAGCAATGGCCTTTTTGATTATTTCTTTGGCGTTGTGGATGTTATAAGATAAATTCTCGAGAATCATCTTCACTGAAACCGTCTCTTCGGATGCATGCCAGACATCGTAGTCAGTGACAAGATTCATTGTTGCATAGCAAATTTCAGCTTCCCTGCACAATTTTGCCTCTGTGACACTGGTCATGCCGATAACATCACATCCCCATGAACGATAGATATGGGACTCGGCTATGGTTGAGAAACAAGCGCCTTCGATGCAAATGTAAGTGCCACCTCTATGAGCTTTCAAGCCAAGCTCTTTAACTGCATTGAAAAGAGCAGAGGACAGCTCAGGGCAAACAGGGTGAGCAAAGCTGATGTGGGCTGCAATTCCTTCACCGAAAAAAGAGTTTCTCCGCCTGTTTGTCCTGTCGAAAAACTGATCAGGCAATACGATATCGCAAGGTTTAATTTCCTCTTTTAGAGAGCCAACTGAGTTGACAGAGATAATCCTTTCAACTCCAAGCATCTTAAACCCGTATATATTAGCTCTGTAATTAATTTCTGAAGGAAGGATATGATGCCCCATGCCGTGGCGGCTGAGAAATGCAACTTTTTTCCCTTCCAGGAGGCCTAGAATGTAAGGACCCGAGGTGTTTCCAAAAGGAGTTTTAAGTTTGACTTCTTCGATAGCCTTAATACCCTCAATTTCATAAAGGCCTGTCCCCCCCAGGATTCCTATCTCTGCTGAAGGAAGTTCCCTTTTTATTTGGGCCGTCATTTCTCCTCCTCTTAACTATAGTCTTTCAAATATGACTTATATTGCAAACGGCTATTGTATACTGGCTGAGTTAGATTATTGATATATAATTTATATTGAATCAAGTCAAGGTTCATCGCAATAATACGCACCTAGCCTGGAAAATGGAAGACGCCATGAAGCGAGTTTAAACTTTGATATTTGAGTTTTATCGTTAATTCCGTTATCCTATTGTCCAGAGAAAAACTGGATGAGCACTAGCCATCTTGAATAGAAAGGAGAAGCCTCCAATGAAATTTATTTATTTTGATGCCTCCTCCGGTATTAGCGGAGATATGATTCTGGGAGCACTTCTTGATCTAGGTGTGTCAGTGGACCTCTTCAAAGGGAAAATGGCGGAATTAGGGCTTCCCGTAGAAATTCAAGTAGAGGATACGAAAAGAGCTTCTCTCAGGGGGCTAAAAGTAAATGTTCTTGTCGAAAGAAAAAAGCATATCCATAGGAAATGGGTTGATATTAAAACAATAATTGATAAGAGTACTTTTTCACAGTCAGTTAAAAAAAATGCTGAGGCCATTTTTAAGAACCTTTTTGATGCTGAATCACATGTTCACGGCCGCAACTTCAATGAGACCAGCCTCCATGAGGCAGGCGCAGATGATGCAATAATCGATATAATCGGCTGCTGTTTTATGGCAGAGGTTCTTAATGTAAGCGAGTTTTTTGCATCACCCCTGAATTTAGGCCGAGGTTGGGTAAAGGCTGCACACGGAATTCTCCCTATTCCTCCTCCTGCAGTTGGAGAGCTTTTGAAAGGTATCCCGGTATATTCTGCCTGGGTTAAGGAAGAGCTTGTCACACCGACGGGTGCCGCAATTGTTTCGACTCTGGCAAAGAAATTTATTGCTTTTCCTGAAATAACCTATGAGAAGATAGGATATGGAGCAGGCAGCCGTGATTTTCACGAATTCCCCAATATCCTGCGTGCCTTTTATGGAAAGTGTGAGGAATTTAAAGCAAATAAAAGAATTTATCTTATTGAATCAAATATAGACGATTCTAACCCACAAATTCTTGCGGACTTCTTAAATAAAGCCTTCAATCTGGGAGCCCTGGATGTTTTTCTCACTCCGGTTATTATGAAGAAAAATAGGCTTGCGACGAAATTAACCGTTCTGACTGAGATTGATAAAATGGATAATTTGATAGATTCTGTTTTTAAAGAAACAAGTTCTATAGGGGTCCGATATTTTCCTGTGGAAAGGAGAGTTCTGGAGCGAAGAACTGCTAAAGTTAAAGTTTTAGGAGAGGAGATTGCCATAAAAATTGCAATCCTAGATGGAAAAGAAGTCAATATTCAGCCTGAATTTTCTGACTGCCAGATGCTGGCAGAAAAGAGACATATCCCAGTAAAAAACATTATAGAGCGTGTTTTAAAGGAGTATTCTGGAATAAAAAAGGAGTAAAAAAAAAGATTAACAAGAGGAAAAACCTCAGTAAAAGGATATGTCAAAATTTGCTGTAAAAACCAAGGAGAAGGAAATGAACCTTAAGAATATCGAAAAAGGAGTGAAACTTATCCTGCAGGGGATTGGTGAAGACCTAAAACGGGCCGGTCTTCAAGAGACACCTGAAAGAGTGGCACGTATGTTTGAAGAGATACTTGGAGGCATAAATGAGGATCCTGCTGAGCAGCTTCAAGTTATTCAGGGCGAAAAACATGATGAGATGGTTTTAATAAAAAATATCCCTCTCTATTCAATGTGTGAACATCATCTTCTTCCTTTTGCAGGGGTTGCTCATGTGGCTTATATTCCCAAGGGAGGACGCATCGTCGGCCTCAGTAAGATTGCAAGAGTGGTAGAGATACTCTCCCGCAGGCTTCAGATCCAGGAGAGGCTTACGAAACAGATTGCCGACCTGATAAACGAGACCATGAACCCACTTGGAGTCATGGTCGTGATCGAAGCAGAACATATGTGCATGTCAATGAGAGGGGCTAAAAAGCCAAAATCCTTGACAATCACATCAGCTGTTAGAGGCTCATTTCGTACTAAAATCGCAACCCGTACAGAAGCCATGACTTTAATAAGAGGAGGGATGGCCGGTGGAAGAGAATTCTAAAAAACGCTTTTACATCACCACACCTATCTATTACGTGAATGATGTTCCCCATATCGGTCATGCGTACACAACAATTATTGCTGACAGTATAAGCCGTTTTAAGAAACTTGCGGGATATGAAGTCTTCTTCCTTACAGGTACGGATGAACATGGCCAGAAAGTCGAGAAATCGGCTGCAGAAAGGGGATTAAAACCCATAGAGCTTGCAGATATGGTAGTCAGGCGTTTTAAAAGCCTGTGGAAGGCCTTGAATATAAATAATGATTATTTTATTCGTACTACGCAGCCTATTCACGAAAAAGGAGTTCAAATAATCTTTCAGAAATTGAAAGATAAAGGGGATATTTATAAAGGAGTTTATAAAGGATACTATTGTGTGTCCTGTGAAAATTATCTGTCTGAAGATATTCCACTTGAAGAGGGAGGGGTTAAAATCTGCCCTGACTGCAAAGAAAAAGCCGGTATTGTCTCTGAAGAATGCTATTTTTTCAAGCTTTCTTCTTATCAGAAACCCCTGCTGGATTTTTATGAGAAGAATCCAGCTTTTGTAAGGCCTCCGAGCCGCATGAATGAGGTTGTGAGCTTCGTCCGTCATGGCCTTAAGGATTTGAGCATTACACGGACTACAGTCGAATGGGGGATTCCTGTCGCTGATGATCCCGGGCATTCCATTTATGTCTGGTTCGATGCTCTTAATAATTACGTGACCGGCATTGGATATGGCTGGAATCAAGAACTCTTTAAGAAGTTCTGGCCAGCGGATGTTCACCTCATTGGAAAAGACATCCTAAGGTTCCATGCTGTGTTCTGGCCAGCATTTCTTATGGCAGCAGAAATTCCTCTCCCGAGAACTGTTGTTGGCCATGGCTGGTGGCTCAAAGATGAGACGAAAATGTCAAAATCCAGGGGCAATGTCCTTGATCCGTCTTCCATCCTAAACACATTTGGAGCCGATTCTTTGCGCTATTTTCTTCTCCGTGAAATTCCTATCGGACTTGACGGTAATTTTTCGCATGAGGGATTCATTCACAGGGTCAATTCTGACCTTGCCAATGACCTGGGGAATCTGGTCCAGAGAATCTTGACAATGATAGGGAACTATTTTGGCGGAAGGATCGAAGAAATTGACAAAGAGAATGAAAGGGACAAAAGGCTCCGTCTGGAGTTTAATTCGGTTAAGGAGATAGTTTTCAGGCATTACGAAAATTATGCTATAAATAAGGCCTTGGAAGAAATCTGGATTTATATAAATTTGGTGAATAAATACCTGGCTGAAAATGAGCCGTGGAAATTGGCAAAGGACAAGAGTCAAAAAATGAGGTTGGGAAGGATCCTATACCAGGCTGCAGCAGCTTTGAGGGCTATAGCCTATTTTGTGTTTCCTGTGATGCCGGGATCGGCAGAAAAAATATGGAACTATCTCGGAGAAGAAAATCCAATAAATAGAGAATTTTTTTCAGATGTTCAATTTGAGAATTTTGTGCTTGGTCAGCATATTAAAGTGCCGGAACCCATTTTTCCAAGGGTCAAATTGAAAGATTTCATAAAAGAAGAAACTCAGAATGTTCACCATGGCAAGGAGGAAAAGATGGAAACAATCACTTTTGATGAATTTAAAAGGTTGGACCTTAGAGTCGCTGAGATTCTCAAGGCAGAAAGAGTGGAAGGGACTGACAACCTCTTGAAACTGGAAGTGGATATTGGTACTGAAAGAAGACAGATGGTGGCAGGGATAGCCCAGGAATACTCTCCTGAGGAACTTGTTGGAAAAAAATTAACAGTTATTGCCAATCTGAAATCAGCAGTCATCAGGGGGATTGAATCTCAGGGGATGATACTTGCGGGCGAGCTGGAAGGCAAAGCTGTAATTCCTTTCTTTACCGAGGACATTCCTGCCGGGAGTAAAGTAAAGTAAATAAAATTTTATATTACGATTAAAATCCGTTTTTATTCCAAATATTTCCTGAGCCTTGAAATAGGAATAGCTCCTTCCCTGAGGATTTTGGGTTTTACTGTTGTTAAATCCAACACTGTGGAAGGCAGTATCCCTTTAGTTTTTCCGCCGTCAACAATAAGATCGACCTTTCCCTGAAATGTTTTTATAACGTTCTCAGGGTCATTAGTTTCCTCTCCTCCTGAAACATTAGCACTTGTTGCTGCTACTGGGAAACCCGCCTTTTTAACAAGCTTCCTGAGCCAATAAAGGGCTGGCAGCCGTACTCCGATGGTTCTTCTCTTTCCCACTAAATCCCTGGGAAGATGATTTGAGGCTTTTAAAATCAGAGTTAAAGGCCCCGGCCAGAATTCATCTGAAATGCGCTTAAAAATAGAAGGAATATCTGCGGCAATTTTTTCTACCATGCCAAAGTCTGAAATCACAACAGAAAGAGCTCTTGTCGGCTCTCTTTTTTTGTGGCGGTAGATTCTCTGGACAGCTTTTTCTGAAAAACAGTTTGCTCCCAATCCGTAGAATGTATCCGTCGGATAGATAATGACACCATCCTGCTTAAGTATATCTGTAATTATTTTTATCTTGTCGGGCTCAATAATTTCAGTGTTGACTCTTATGATTTGTGTTTGGGCCTGCATAATACTATTTATATTAAAATAAATGAGCGGAACCGGCAATGCAAATAAATTAAAATTTAAAAGGGTTAACTATGACTGATGCTTATTCTATGAACATTGTTCTAATAATTGAAGTGGACAATTGACCTTTTTTATGCACAATACTATATTTGGCTACCCCTGATAAGGTGGATTAATTTTTTGGCATGGATTTTGCAGAGATTTAAACCAGAGGAGAGATAAAATGAAGAAACATTTAATTATTTTAACGGTATTGATTCTTTTCATCCCAGGTTTTATTTTCTCGGATGTTGTTACATTCAAAGTGGGATATTTTATTCCAAGGGCACAGAGCGATCTCTGGGATATTGAATTTGAAAACATGAGTTTCAGTAAAGTAAACTTTCAGAATACGAATTTTTCTTTCGGTTATGAGTATTTTCTTTCCAGAGAGATGAGCCTTACTCTAAGTATTGGCGGATATACAAAACAAAAATCTGGAGTATATCTAGGATATGTTGGTTACCAGGACTATGATGGAGATTGGGCTTATCCGGATATTTATGAGGGAGAGTTTGTCCCGAGCCATGTCTATACTGTTTCCATAACACCTATACAAGTCTCGTTGAAATTAACCCCTATGGGCAGAAGAGGAAGATTTATTCCTTATATAGGAGGGGGTGTTGGGGTTTACTTGTGGAGTGTACGGATCCAAGGAGATATGGTAGATTTCAGCGATGAATGGTATGATACAGAAGAAGAGGTTTCGATTTTCCCGATTTACGCTGTTGATTCCAGGGAAGACGGTAGAATCTCGATAGGATACCATGTTCTTGGAGGAATCATGATGCCAATAGCGAACAGGATCAGTATTGAGGCAGAGTTTAAATACAACATTTTAAAAGGAACTTTTTCTGAGGATGAGTATTCCGGCTTTGTTGGCTTTGAACCTTTTGACCTCAGTGGGTACCAGATATCACTTGGGATAAACTACTGGTTTTAATGCCGCTTCATCCATCCCCTCAAATTCATCTGCTTTACCTTTTCTTGATTAAGATTTATATGTTAGCTAACCTGTCTGCAATAATCTGTGCGGCTTTTTGGCCGGAAAGGAACATCCCTCCAAAAATTGGCCCCATTCTTGGCCCTCCAAACACAGCGTTTGCTGCCATGCCGCAGACATAAAGGCGCGGAAATATCTCTTTCGTGTTAGTAAGGAGGGTATTTTCTCCTTTTTCAGCCCACATTGGCCTTTCTCCTATGACCTTTCCTGTGGGAGTAAGAAGCTTTGCGCCTGATTTTTGACTGACTACGTTTGCAATTTCTGCGCTGTGGCCGGTTGCATCCAAAACATATTTGCTTCTCATGGTCAGCGGATCAACGTGCATTCCAGCAGTCTTGGCTGCAGTCCAGTTGATTACAACTCCGCGAACTTCCTTATTGTGGATAAGAACATCTTCTGCAGAGATGCAGTTAAAAATATGAGTGCCCTTTTTAATCGTTTGACTCAAAAGAGAACCTAATGTCTCTAAAGCAGAAGCTGTGTAGTAATTTTCTTTATAATGAGTCGAAGTGATTCCCCATTCGTCTAGAAGAAATTTAGATTTTTTTTGGATTACGATTTTATTGAACATCATGGCGCCGCCTGGCAGTCCTCCTCCTGGACGTAGAGTTTTCTCTAAAAGTACTACTTTATAACCTTTGTCACTTAAAAAATAAGAAGCACAGAGTCCAGAAGGCCCGCCACCGCAGATTATAATATCGGATTCCAGGCTGTCTAAAAGTTCCTTGTTGTAGGTTTCGATAATAGCTTTTGAAATTGTCACTTCATCTAACATTCCTCACCTCTCAAGAAAGCTTATTATAGAAGGGCTTGAATCTTTGGTCAATGTGATATTTATCTGAAGTTCCTCCAATTTTTCTTGCTTACTGGAACAGGTCAGTTGGTTCTCTGAAAAGATATCTACCTTATTTAAATTATCGAAATATAAATTTAGGGAAGCCATGGACTAATATGGAATTCGGACTCTTATTTCAGCAGATGAGATTACAGTTTGTGTTTTAGAAGTAATCATATGAAATAATCTCATCAAGTTTTTTCCGTCCCCTGAAGGAGGGCTTTTCGTTCGGATACCCGAGTGGTGTCATGGCTAAAACCTTCACATTTCCGGGGATATTCAGGATAGACTTGACTTTTTCTTCATCAAAGGCTCCAATCCAGCATGTTCCGAGGCCTTCTTCCTGGGCTTCTAAGATTAAATGTTCAAGTGCTATTGTGACATCGACCGGCCAGGATTTCATGTAGCGGCCCATCTTGGCATAGCAGTCATCAGGAAGCCCGCATCCTACAACAATAAGAGGTGCTTGGGCAATAAAATGCTGGCCTGATGCAGCTTCGGCCAGTTTTTTCTTTAAGTCTTTATCCTTGACAATAATAAACTTCCAGGGCTGAAGATTCTTTGCTGAAGGTGCCAGCCTTACGGCTTCCAGAACCCGAAGAAGTAAATCCTCAGGAATAGAATCTCCTTTATACTTTCTTATGCTACTTCGTTTTTTAATGGCATCTAAAACAGTCATTTTCCCTCCTGATAAAAAAGGTACCTGGTACCTTTTATAATGTTTAAATATTTCTCAGCTTCTGTGTACTTGCCCCTCTTTTGAAACCCTTGAATCAATATGCGGCATTTTTTTTCAATCTCCTGGATAACTAATTTTCTCTGATTTTGGGTCAAATTTAAGGACAATGTTTTTTCAAGGGCTGTGATACGAAATTGGTCCATTCCCCAGTATTTCCGTGAAAGCTGGTCAGGATGGCCTCCCCGCTTGATTATGAGTGGTTTTTTGATTAAATGAATGGGATATTTGTGTGCCACTCTGATTCCAAAATCGTAATCTTCGCATGCAGGCAATCTCTCGTCGAAAGTTCCTACTTCATCAAAGACTTTCCTTCTAAATAATGCTGAAGAAAGACTTAACAGACATAATGGCAGTATTTTGTCGAAAATCCAGCCCGAATATTTCTTATGTTTCTTCTTAGGATTAACGAAAACCCCGTGCCTGATCCATACTTCCTCCGTGTAACATACCATTGCCTTGCTGAACGTTTTCATGAAATTCATCTGGATGCTGATTTTATCTTTTTCCCAGAGATCGTCGGAATCCAGAAATGCAATATATTTCCCTTCGGATAGATTAAGTCCAGTATTCCTTGCCGCACTTACACCTTTTTTTTCCTGGAAATAATATTTCACTTTATTCCCAAAAGATTTGATAATTTTCCTGGTATTATCTGTAGACCCGTCATCAATGATTAATAACTCGAAGGAATTTATACGGGCACTGCATGTGAAATAATCCTGGCTAAGGACAGACTGTATAGCCTCTTTTAGAAATAATGCCCTGTTGTACGTTGGAATGATAATACTCAGCATGGGGGTCAGACCCCATTGGTAATGGGGATGGTTCCGCTTTTAACAAAAGGGATTTTGATTTTTCCCCATATGGTTCTTACTTCGATTTCTCCGGAAAAATTACAGAAAGTGGATGGCTGTTGCAAAACAGAATAGACGTCTTTTCCTACTTCGAAAAAGTTAAGAAGCAGCAAAATGGAAAAGATTTTTTCTCCATGGCTTTCAATGCTTTTATCTCCGGCAATGGTTCCTTCATTTATCGGGTGTCCCCCGAATTTTAGTGTGTAACTTATTCTGTCGAGAAGCATTTCAAACCCATTTCTATTCGTAAATTTCACCTCAAAATTTAGATCTGCTCCTCCAATAGTCAGGTCATTTGACTTCAAGGCAACGAATTCAATATCAGGTTCCCTAAAGATCGGGAACTCTCCTGAAAAAGCGAAGGGAACACCTCCTTTATCCTTCCTCCCGTCTGAAAATCTAAGCTCTCCCATTAAATAGCATAATGCTTTATCTTCTTTCCTGAGTTCGTCTGCAATCTGGAATAAAAGGTCATAGGTTATTTTTACTGGCAGCGCAATGATAGTTTTCCCTGGTGCGTTGATCTCAATTCCTTCTTCCGGCGAGGTTTGTAGTCGGAAATATTCTTTTTGATTAACCACAAAACGGTAATGGTATCTTGAGAGAAAATATGGTTTTGAAGATGAATTTTTTATGTTGATATAAAAAACAAGTGTAACTCCAGAAGGGCTGAGGTCCTTGATTTGCTTTTCTTCCAGAGATATTTTAATATCCTTTAAACCTTGGGAAAGCGAAAAACTCGTTAAAAGTAAGAAAATCACCAAGAACAAATATGTTTTTCTTTTCATTATTGTCCTTTAACCTGCTTTAAGAGCCTTAAGGATACAATAATAGGACAAGAAATTCAAAGCTTGGCTCGTGAATAATCCACGTTATCCTGAATTATTCATAAAAATTGCTGATATAATTAATATAATATCAAAACGCATATGAATTTGAGGGGATGGAGGAAGCGACATTGAAAGATTTAGCCTTTCTGAGTAGATCTTCGAGGGAACCAGACGAAGTCGAGCCTAATGGATGTGTGAGCACTGTATAATCAAAGGGGCGGTGTTAATGATTGCTGAGGGACATTGTGGCGCTGCTTAAGATAAACATGCGGAGTTCCAGCAGAGCCGAGAAGATCGGGGAGGAAATGGCGTTAAAAATCTTAGTGGAGCACAGACATGCCCTCAAATTCATCTTATTCTAATTTATTATCAGCGATTTTTACCCTTTTCTTAAAGATAAAAGTTTGAACTTTTCGTTTTTCTATTATATATAATATCTTGTGGGTTTTTGTACTCAGAAAAACGGGAAACTACATGCGCCGTTTTTATGCATAATTCAAGTTAATATATCTTAGGAGGTTATAATGAAAAAAGTTTTTACACCTCTTTTATGTTTTCTTCTTTTTCTTTCTTTAAGTTTGATATTTACTTCCTGTGCTCCTGAAGAAAAAGTTATAGAAAAACAGGCGATTCAAATAAGTGGTGAGGAAGTTCAGCAAAAGAATCCCGCCATTTATAAAACGAGGGAATTCAGGGGGAAAGAAAGACAATATCTTTCAACTGATTTATCAGGAATTGAAAAACCCGCTTCTCTGGAAGAGTTCACCCAGTATTTCCACAATCCGCCAATTCGGCAGTATATGACAGGAACCTGCTGGTGTTTTTGCACGACTTCTTTTCTGGAGTCGGAATTAAAGCGCTTGGGAAAAGGAGAGATAAAGCTATCTGAAATATATACGGTCTACTGGGAATATGTCGAGAAAGCGAGGCGGTATATCAAAGAGAAAGGTAATTCATTGGTAAGTCAGGGTTCTGAACACAATGCAGTGATAAGAATGATGAAAAAGTGCGGGGCTGTACGTGCCTCAGATTATACTGGCCTTCTTCCCGGACAGACCGAACACAACCACAGCAAGCTTGCTCGTGAAATACAAAAGTACCTGGCTTTTTGCAAGGAAAACGAATACTGGGATGAAGAAAAAGCGCTATCTTATGTTAAGAGCATTCTGGATAAGTACTTGGGGAAGCCGCCTGAGAAAATAGAAGTGGACGGCCAAACAATGACACCAAAAGAATACCTGGATAATGTCCTCGAGCTCCCTCTGGATGACTATGTAAGCATAATGAGCTTTAAATCGCTTCCATTTTATACAAGAGGGGAGTTCAAGGTCCCTGATAACTGGTGGCATTGCAAAGGGTATTACAATGTTCCTCTCGATGATTTCTATAATGCCATTGTGAATGCTTTAAAGAACGATCACACGGTTGCATTCGGAGGAGACATATCAGAGCCGGGGAAAAGCGGCGACGACGATATTGCTATTATCCCGAGTTTTGACATTCTTCCAAAACTTATCGATCAGGACAGCCGGGAATTCAGATTCACTAACAGAACCTCTACCGATGACCACGCCATCCATGCTGTTGGCATTAAAGAAGCGAATGACCACACCTGGTTTCTTATCAAGGATTCCGGTTCCAGCGCTCAAAGAGGCCAGTTTAAAGGCTATTATTTTTTTAGAGACGATTATGTGAAACTCAAGATGCTGAATATCATGGTTCATAAAGATGCTGTGCCTGATTTGCTGGCAAAATTTTCTGCTTCGACTAGCGAGTAAAAAGTAAGAGTAAAACAGTACAGAAAACAAAGCAGGAAAAAAATTTAACAAAAGGATTGTCATATGAAGACAGAAATTTTACTTGGAGATGAAGCCGTAGCCTTGGGAGCGGTTCATGCCGGCCTTACTTCGGGCTTTTCCTATCCCGGTACCCCTGCTACAGAAGTAATGGAGTATTTGATTAATGCTTCTGCGAAAGAAGCGAAATTTAATGCAAACTGGTGTGTCAACGAAAAGGTAGCCTATGAAGAGGCCCTTGGAGTGTCCTATTCAGGGAAAAGAACGATGGTGTCTATGAAGCATGTGGGATTGAATGTTGCTGCTGACCCTTTTATGAATTCGGCGCTTACTAAGATAAACGGAGGCCTCGTAGTTGTAGTTGCTGACGACCCTGGTATGCACAGTTCTCAGAATGAACAAGACAGCCGTTATTATGCTAATTTTGCGAATATAATTTGTTTGGAACCTTCGGACCAGCAGGAAGCTTATGATATAACTCGGGCTGCTTTTGATGTGTCTGAGAAATTTAACATTCCTGTTTTGATCCGGGTTGTCACAAGGCTTTCTCACAGCCGTTCGAAGGTACAAACTAAGCCGCCTCGGTGTGAGAATAAGATGAAATACGGGGAAGGAAGAGACTGGACTCTTCTTCCTGCAAATGCACGCAAGCGTTTTGAGATTCTCATGGAAAGGCAGGCTGAAATTATCAAATTTTCAAATGAATCTGATTTTAACAAGCTTTACCTGAATGAAAAAACCCGTTCATTTGGGATAATTGCTTCCGGAATCGCTTATAATTATGTACAGGAAAATTTGAAAGGTCTCCCCCAAAAAGCATCTCTTTTAAAGGTTTGCACTTATCCTCTACCTGAAGAATTGATATCCAGGCTTGTCCAGCACGTGGATAACATTCTGGTTGTCGAAGAAGGGTATCCTTTTATTGAGAAAAGTCTAAGGGGCCTTTTTGGAATAAGCGGAAAAACAGTCAATGGAAAATTGAGCGGGCATCTTCCAATAACAGGAGAACTGTCTTCTGATAATGTCCGCAAGGCACTGGAAATGATTCCCAATACAACTCAGATACTGCAAGATTTCACACTACCTGCCAGGCCTCCCCAACTCTGTCAGGGATGTCCACATGGAGATACTTTAAATGCTCTAAATAAAGTTCTGGAGCCTTTTTCTGGTGCTATTGTTTTCAGCGATATCGGCTGTTATACTCTTGGGGCTCTGCCTCCGTATAATGCGGTTGACACCTGTGTCTGTATGGGTGCGAGTATCGGCATGGCCAAAGGGGGAGCAGAAATAGGGGTGTTTCCATCTGTAGCTGTCATAGGGGATTCGACATTTTCTCATTCTGGAATGACACCTCTTCTTGATGCAGCCGCAAATGATACAAACATGACTGTGATTATAATGGATAATAATGTTGTTGCCATGACAGGAGGCCAGCCGACATTCGCTTCAGGTGAGGAATTAATACGAATAGTAGAGGGATTGGGTGTCAGAAAAGATCATATCCAGGTCATTGTGCCTCTTCCAAAAAATTTAGAGAAAAACATTCAGATTATAAAAAGAGAAATTGATCATAAAGGCCTTTCGGTAATCATAGCCCACCGGGAATGTATTCAGGAAGCTAAAAAGAAAAAGAAAAGAGGAGCAAGATGAGATGAAACAAGATATTATTTTATCTGGCGTAGGAGGGCAGGGAATTCTGTCGATTGCATTTGTGATAGATAATGCGGCTTTGAAAGAAGGCATGGAGTTTAAGCAGGCAGAGATTCACGGGATGGCCCAGAGAGGAGGGGCAGTTCAATCTCATCTCCGGTTATCTGATAAGCCAATATTCAGTGACCTTGTTCCAAGAGGGAAGGCAGACATGATATTAAGCGTGGAGCCTCTTGAGAGTCTTCGGTATATTGACTACCTAGGCCCGGATGGAATAATTGTAACGAGCAGTAACCCGTACATGAATATTGGAAATTATCCTGAGTTGGATAAAGTTTTGGACAGGATTAGGGCTGTTAAAAATTCTGTTATTATTGACTCAGACAAATTAGCAAGGGAAGCCGGTTCCATAAAAGCTCAAAACATGGTAGTCCTGGGAGCTGCTTCCAAACACTTGATTTTGAAAAAGGAAACTCTGGAAGAGTTTATAAGAGTTCTTTTTATGTTCCGAAGCGAAAGCCTTGCGGATATGAATGTAAGAGCATTCCGGCTCGGATACAATGCTTCGTCTTAAATAAGCCTCACGATGAGGTTAATATCCTATGAAAATATCTTTTGATAAAATTGATAGGGTCTTTCATGATGCTGAAAAAGACAACCGTTCGTTTCTTCTAGAGCATGAAGTCTATTGGATTCTTAAAGAGGCAGGCATCCAGACACCTTTGTTCCTTTTTATTAAAAAAGGAGATAATGTTTCAAAACAAGATTTGTCGCGTTTTCAAACAGCCAAACTTATCCTGAAGGTAGTTTCTCCTATTATTACGCACAAATCCGATGTTGGAGGTGTCAGGTTTGTTAGAAAAGATGTTGAAACGGTAAATGAAACAATCAGGGCTATGCTGGCAAGTCTCCCGGAAAAATACATGGATTGGGCGCATGGTTTTAACGTATCAGAAAGAGAGCTTGGAATTTCCATAAAGGAAATCGAGGAAAGTATAAGGGGATTTTTAGTATGCGAAACTGTGGATTATGAAAGAGTGGGTTTTGGCTCGGAACTTCTTCTTGGTTTAAGGTCTTCAAGGGAATTTGGGCCCATTGTTACTATGGGTATTGGCGGTGTTGAGGTGGAATACTTGAACGAAAGGTTGAAAGAGGGAAAAGCCGTATCAATAGCCTCAGCTCATCTGCTTCAGGAAGAGGAAATCCTGCGGGTTCTTGAACCTCTTGCTTTTTACGGTAAACTGGTCAATAAATTCCGCGGCCGGGAACCATTGATTTCTAAAGAAGAACTCATAGAAACTTATTCACGTTTTATTGAATTAGGAAGATATTATTCCGAATACATGAAGAACAGTGATTTTGTCATTGAAGAAGCAGAGGTCAACCCTTTTGTTATCAGTAATAAAAGACTTACTGCATTAGATGGCATGTGCCGTTTTTCAAGAAATCATCAGGAAGTGAAGCAGCGGCCTGTTGAAAAGGTTAAATGTCTTCTCAAACCTCAAACTATAGGGATTATTGGTGTTTCCGAAAAGATGAATACAGGGCACATCATTTTGAATAATATTCTTAAACAGGGCTTCCCACGGAAGAATGTATTTGTAGTAAAGCCAGGTGTTAAAGAAATAGAAGGATGTGTATGTATTCCTGATGTTTCGCAGCTTCCAAGGGAAGTTGATATGTTTGTCCTGACAGTTTCAGCCGAGCAGAGTTATCAGCTCGTGAAAGAGATTGTGAAATATGAAAAAGCCCGCTCTATTATAATTATTTCAGGAGGGATTGGAGAAAAAGAAGGAACGCAGTCTTTAGAAAATAATATAAAAGGTCTTCTTTCGCAGGGAAGGATGGACAAGAAACTTACCCCTGTTATTAATGGCGGAAATTGTCTGGGTATATTCTCGAAGCCGGGAAAATACAATACTATTTTTATTCCTGATTACAAGCTCTATAACCTTCCCCGTACAGATATACAAAAATCTAATCTTGTTTATATATGCCAGAGCGGAGCATTTATGATTTCAATGATGAGCAAAATCCCCCAGATTGAACCTCTTTATGCAGTTTCCATAGGAAATCAGATTGACCTTACAGTTTCAGATTACCTGAATTATTTAAAAGATGATGATGAGGCCAGGATCTTTGCAGTATACGTTGAGGGATTTGTTTCTGGAGATGGTCTTGCCTTTGCACGAGCTGCGAGAGAGATAACCAGGCAAAAAGGAAAAACTGTTCTTGTATACAAAGCAGGCAGGTCTCCGGAGGGCAGGGCTGCGACAGCAAGCCATACAGCTTCTGTGGCCGGGGATTATACTGCAAGCCGCTCGATACTGGAGAAAGCGGGCGTAGTCATTGCCGAGACAATATACGAATTCGAAGATTTTATTAAAAATCTCTGTTATTTATCCGGGAAGAAAGTCCGTGGAAATAGGGTTGCCTTGGTCAGCAATGCAGGTTTTGAATGTGTTATTATGTCTGACAATTTGAAATGTAATGAGGAGTTAAAATTAGCAGAGTTTTCACCTGGGACCGTTCAGAAAATATCTGAGGTCTTGAAACCGGCAGGAATTGACAAGCTTCAGGATGTCCAAAACCCTCTTGACCTCACACCCATGGCGAACGATGAGTCGTTTTGCCGGTGTGTTCAACTTGTTCTTGAAGATGAGAATGTGGATTGTGCCGTGATATCCCCCGTTCCAATGACTCCGGCAATGGAAACCCTTGTTTCTTCAAAATTCCATAGAGAAAATATTTTCAACGAAGGAAGTACACCTGTGCGATTGGCACGTATTTTCAACGAATCGGATAAGCCTTTTGTTATCAGTATAGATTCTGGTGCAATTTATCAGCCTATGAGAGATCTGCTGGAGAAAAAAGGAGTCCCCACTTTCAGACGCTGTGACGATGCAGTTAAGTTTTTAAGAAAATACATTAATCGTTTCTCAGAATGAAAAAAAGTAAAAAAGGTACCTGGTACCTTTTTATTGATAATTGCGGGGGCCGAAGATTTTACTCCCTATTCTCACAAGGTTTGCTCCCTCTTCAATAGCAACCAGATAGGAATTTGTCATTCCCATGGATAAATATTTCATCTCAATGTCAGGGATATCAAGAGTTCTTATTTTATCGAATACTTTCTTTGTTTCGACAAAATAGGGCCTTGCATCTTCAGGATTGCCAAACATTGGGCCCATAGTCATGAGACCCTGGATTTTTATGTTCTTTAAGCCTGAGATTTTTTTTGTAAGGTCTTCCATATCTTCAGGGAAGATACCGTACTTTTGTTGTTCTCTGCCGCTGTTTATCTCAATCAGGATTGGCATGATTTTGCCCAGTCTGCGGCACTGCTTGTCTATTTCAGAAGCAAGCGCGATGGAATCAATTGTTTCGATCATGTCGAATATTTCAACCGCTTTCTTTACCTTGTTTCTCTGAAGATGGCCGATGAAATGCCATTTTACCTGCTGCCCGATTATCGAATAAGCTTTCTGTGCTTCCTGCACATAGTTTTGTCCGATGATTTTAATTCCTGCCTGGATAGCCTGAAGAATTTCTTCTGGGGTTCTTGTCTTGGAAGCCGCGACAAGCTCTACACTGGTGGGAAGTTCATCCAGGATTTTTTTTACATTTTCTTCTATCATTGTAGTCCCTCATACTTTAAAGATTATTCAATCGCTCAATAAATTTCAAGAATATTGTTATTTAATTGTTTTTTTATTATGGTATAAACAATAATGAATAAAGTGTAATAAAATAAAGGATAAAAGTAAGTACTCACGAAAAAAACATGAATATGTATTTTAATAAGGCAGCTCCAAGCGTGGTCTCGAGACTTGAGTGGTCTTCAGCCGGTTAGGGAATATATTTGATGAGCGATAACGTATATGACAGTTTGAAAGAGCGGGGTTTTATCGCACAGACATCCGATGAGGTTGCGGTACGTAAAATGCTGGGTGGTAGTCGTGTCACTTTTTATGTCGGCTATGACAGCACTGCCACAAGCCTCCATGCAGGAAGCCTAGTGCCGATTATGGCGATGATGCATCTGCAGCGGGCAGGTCACAGACCGATTGCTATCGTTGGAGGGGGGACAACCATGGTTGGTGATCCCAGCGGTAAGAGCGAGATGCGGCAGATGCTAGATGAAGAAGCCATTCGTGCAAATGGCCGGGCTATACATGCTCAACTTGACAACTACCTGCATTTTGATGGAAAAAATTCCTTAGCAGTGGATAATGCCGATTGGCTCCTGCCTCTAAATTATGTCCGCTTTCTTCGTGACATAGGGAAGCATTTCAGTGTCAACCGCATGCTGGCTGCCGAAGCTTATAAACAGCGATTGGAACGCGGCCTTTCTTTCATCGAGTTCAACTATCAGCTCCTCCAGGCATATGACTATCTAACCGTATACCGAAAATACGGATGCACTCTCCAGATGGGGGGCGACGACCAGTGGGGCAATATTCTGGCGGGTGTGGATCTTATCCGCCGTGTTGAAGGAGCTAAAGTGGAAGCTATGACTTTTCCTTTGCTGACTACAGCCTCGAATGACAAAATGGGGAAAACAGCTTCCGGTGCCCTCTGGCTGGATCCAGAACTTGTCAATCCTTATGACTTCTATCAGTACTGGATTAATTGTGATGACAGAGACGTTGTGCCTTTCCTTAAACTTTTCACATTTCTGCCGATGGAAGAGATAGGACGTTTAGGAGCCCTAAAAGGAAGCGAAATCCGTCAGGCAAAACAAATACTGGCTTTCGAGGCTACCAGCATAACGCACGGCGAGAATGCAGCCCGGGAAGCACAGGCTGCTGCTTCGGCTGCTTTTGGAAAGGAACCCGGAGATCTGGATCAGACTCTAAGTGCTATGCCTTCTTCTGTTATTTCCCATGACCGCCTGGCATCTGGCATCAGCCTGGTAGAAATTTTTATGGAAGTCAGATTGACAGCTTCCAGAGGTGAAGCAAAGAGACTCATCAAACAGGGCGGCATGTACATTAATAACGAGAGAGTTGAGAATATCGAACAGGTTTTGAATGAAGATGATTTAACCCCGAGTGGGATCTTACTTCGTGCCGGTAAAAAGAATTACCACCGTATTATTGTAGAATAATCCAGGGGGCTTAAAATTCTTTACTCTTTATTATATAGCCTGTAATATTGATTGTGTTATGAAAGTAATCAAAGATTCACTGAGTTTTTCAACAAAGGGGTTTAACGATATGTTGGACCTAACCAGCCACGTTTCAAAAAAGCTGATGGAGAGCGGGTTGGAAAATGGAACGGTAACTCTATTTGTTACAGGTTCCACTGCAGGCATAACAACAATAGAATATGAAGAAGGACTTGTTAAGGATTTCTCAGAACTAATGGAAAAAATTATACCGAGCACAGTAACTTATCATCATGATGCGAGATGGGGAGATGGTAACGGATTTTCACATGTGCGGGCTTCGCTGCTCGGGCCTTCTCTGACGGTTCCTTTTTACGATGGAAAACTAGCACTCGGTACATGGCAGCAGATCGTATTTGTCGATTTTGACAACCGTGAACGTTCAAGGAAAATTATCCTCCAGTTTATGGGAAAGTAAGGATACAGCGATACCAGGATATTTTCTGGATGCTTTATTTACTGTTCATATTCTGCCTTATCTGAACTGACCCTTATTTCAATCACGAGTGATAACAAATGACCGACATCAAAGAGAAATTAAAACAGCTTAAAAAAGAAAGAGAAGCCCGTTTGAAATCTCAGCGGATAAGAGACGCATGGGAACAGATAGGAAAAAAAGAAAAACTTACAACCAAAGAAAAACTCCAGCAATTAATCAATCTGACAGACAGGGAAAAACCTAAAAAGCCTAAAATTCAACGGCCTGAACTTGTTGAGCGTGAACCGCTACTGTTTAAAGAAAACCAATATGACCTGAATCATAAATATGGAAAAATCACTCTTGCTCGAGGCCTGGATATTGGAGGCGATACTCTCGCCTGTTTAAGTAAAGACCCGGCTTTCAAAAATCTTGATCTTTCCACATCTCTCTTCATAGACTTAGAGACTACAGGCCTCTCTGGAGGGGCCGGTGTTGTACCTTTCAATGTTGGAATGGGTTATTACAGTGATGACAGATTCTGGGTTGTACAGTATTTCCTTGGTGATTTAGCTGAGGAAGAAAAAATGATTCATGAGCTGGGCAAGTTTTTTACTGATAGAAATTTTCAATCTGTGGTCACTTATAATGGCAAAGCGTTTGATATTCCTCTACTAGAGACAAGGTTTATCCTTTACAGGCAGCCTTTAATTATCAGCGGGCTTCCTCATCTTGATTTTCTATTTCCAGCAAGGAGTCTCTGGAAACACAAATATGAAAGCTGCCGTTTGTGTAATCTGGCGCACGAAGTCCTAAAAACCGGCCGTCTCGAAGATATCCCATCATCTGAAATCCCCTGGAGATATTTTCAATATCTGGATACAGGAAATTTTGAATTGATTGAGCCTATCCTTTACCACAATGAAGAGGACATCCTTTCTCTTTTGGGGGTCGTTATTGCAGGGGCTCTTGTCTTTTCTGAAGAAAAGGAAAGCGACGCAATGGATTTGTACGGGGCAGGAAAGATTCTTGAAAAGGCCGGGGAAATAGAGAAGTCTGTCTATTTTTTCGAGCGTGCACTGGACGGTAAATTAACAGTAGAGGTCTCGATCCAGACCAAGAAGAGGCTTTCTTACAATTTCAAGAGAAATCAGGAATGGGAAAAGGCTGTTTCACTATGGAAAGAAGTGGCTTCCTTAGATGATGTGTCTTCTAACCAGCTTTTTTCGTTTAGAGAACTTGCAATGTATTTTGAACATAGAGAAAGAGCGTACGAAGAAGCAAGAAAGATTGCAGAAGAAGGATTCGTTCTTTCTCTTAATTGCTCTCCTCATTATAAGAAAGATTTCTCTCACAGACTTGAGCGCTTAAAATGGAAAATTAAGCGTAGTAAGCAGTAAAAAATTGAAAAATACGGACCGTTACGCTATAGTTAACATGGGCTGGGAAGCCTGATTTTTTGATAGGATTGACTAAACTGGCTTGAATAGCCTAGCCGTATGTGCGCCCGTAGCTCAGTGGATAGAGCGTCTGACTACGAATCAGAAGGTCGCAGGTTCAAATCCTGTCGGGCGTACCAGTTTATTATTGCTGCGTTTCAGAAAGAAAGAAAAACAAATTCCTATTATGGTGCTGTTTTTTTACTTATTTTCTGTTTTTAGGACGGAAATAAAAGCACTCTGAGGAATCATGACTGAACCAACCATTTTCATCCTTTTTTTCCCTTTTTTCTGTTTCTTCAGAAGTTTTTGTTTACGTGTTACATCTCCACCGTAAAGTTTGGCAGTTACGTCTTTCCTATATGGAGAAACTGTGGATCTCGAGATTATCTTACCTCCAATCGCACCTTGAATAGCTATTTTAAATTGATGTCTTGGAATTTCATCTTTGAGCCGGCTGCATATTCTTACTCCCCATTCTCTGGATTTGTCACGATGTACAATGAGGGATAAAGCATCAACCTTTTCACCATTGACCAGAATATCAAGCCGTACAAGGTCACTTTCTCTATAATCAATTACTTCATAGTCAAATGACCCATATCCCTGTGTAATTGTCTTGAGCGTATCGTAGAAGTCATAGATAACTTCTGCGAGGGGCATATCAATAATAAGCTCGATACGTCCTGATGTTGGATAGCTTGTGCGAGGATTGCTTCCTCTGCGTGATAAACATAATTTCATCACAACACCCATATATTTATCAAGGAAAAGAAGAGACGCTTTAATATAAGGTTCTGATGTGCTTTTGATTAAAGATGGATCCGGATAATATTGTGGGTTATCTATTATAATGGTCTCATCATTTTTGAGTGTAAGTCTATATCGAACACTCGGTACAGTCATTATAATAGACAAGTCGTATTCCCGTTCTAATCGTTGTTGAAATATTTCAAGATGAAGAAGTCCTAAGAAACCGCATCTGAATCCTTGTCCGAGAGCCGCAGAGGAATCTTTTTGATAGGAAAAGGCTGCGTCATTAAGTTCATACTTATCCAGAGCCTCTCGAAGAAATTGGTATTCATCTGAAGATATAGGATAAATAGAAGAAAAGACTACAGGCTTTGCTTCTTTAAATCCGGATAAGGGTTTAACAGTTGGATTTGAATCTAAAGTAATTGTATCCCCGATCCTAGTATCCCCCAGTTTTTTTATCCCTGCAATAATGTATCCGACTTCACCTGCAGAAAGAATGTCTCTGGGTTTTGTTTCTAAATGAAAGAGTCCGACTTCTTCAACTTTATGAGTAGAACCATTTGATAATAGACGGATAATATCACCTGCTTTAACAGACCCATCAAAGATGCGGCAGTGAATTATCGTTCCACGAAAAGAATCATAATGAGCATCAAAAATAAGGGCTTTAAGCTGTTTGTCAGGACTGCCTTTTGGCGGGGGGATATATTTAACTATAGCTTCAAAAACATCGTTTATCCCTGTTCCTTTTTTAGCAGAACATAGGATTGCCATATTAGAATCAAGGCCCAGTTCATTTTCAATTTGTTCTTTAGTCCTGTCAATATCTGCAGATATAAGGTCTATCTTATTTATTACAGGAATTATTGTAAGGTCATGTTCCATGGCCATGTAAAGATTTGCAACTGTTTGTGCTTCTACTCCTTGTGATGCATCAACAATAAGAATCACGCCTTCACATGATGCGAGGGCACGGGATACTTCGTATGAAAAATCTACATGGCCAGGGGTGTCAATCAGGTTAAGTGAATAATCTTCACCGTTTTTATCTGTATAAGGTAGTGTTATAGTATGGCTTTTAATGGTAATCCCCCTTTCTCTCTCAAGGTCCATTGTATCAAGTATTTGGTCCCTGAATTCTCTTTGTGAAACCATGCCTGAAGCTTGGATAAACCTGTCTGCAAGGGTAGATTTTCCATGGTCGATATGAGCGATAATGCTAAAGTTTCTGATGCTCGACATATTTGATTCTCTTGATACTGAATTTTCTCTAATGATTGTTTTTATGAATAATTCAGGTCAAACAAACATTCTAACATATACCATTTGACGATGCACACTTTGGAGGAATCTGTTTGTTCTGGAAGCAAAAAGTCTATGTAGTCGCTATGTTACCTAGTTTCTTGACCTCGGGAGGGTTTTGAGCGGCATGCCAGAGGTCAAGTTTAGCCTGCATATATAACCAGCTTTCGGGAGAAGTGTTGGTAGCCATGCCTACCCTGACCGCCATTTCCGGGCTCATCGATGCTTTGCAGTTTATTAATAACGACATGGTTTTGCGGGTCACACCCAGAAATTTAGCCACTTCGGTTATGGTAAGCCCAAGGGGTTTAATAATATCCTCGTTTAATACTTCTCCTGGATGAACAGGTTTTCTTTTTTTTGTCATTTAAAGTCCTCCCCTCGCTAATGATAGTCTCGATAATCCACATCGACGGCATCAGACCTTTCGAATCGAAATGTAACCCGCCAATTACCAGAAACCCAGACGGACCAGGTTCCTGATTCTCTGCCAGTAAGTTCATGAAGTTTATAACCGGGTAAGTTCATATCCTGTGGCCTTATGCATGCGTCCAGGCGATCTAATATCCGAGCAAGCTTAGCAGCATGTTCCGGGTTAACTCGCCTCCGGTCACCCTCGTAATAAAATTTTTCCAGCCCATTATGTTTGAAAGATTTGATCATTCATAATTCCTTCCGAGACAGTATAATCTTAACTTGTTACCCGTTACGTGTCAAGTATCATCATAGCCTTCCAATAATATAAAAGACGTACCGGGACAGTGATCATTCTCAAACAGAACCGGAACAGGAGTCTACCGTATGATATGGGAGTCTGGTGAGGGTAGTGAGCAGTATTGAGATAAACTGCTCCTTTTTACCCTCAGGTTCATCGCAATAATGAGTACCTGAGTTGATGAAAAAAGGGCAATAATTTCGAACTGCATGTTTAATTTTTAATAGCCTAAGTCAGTCCGGTCTCCTGACCCTGACTGCAAGTTGAGGAGTTTGCAGTGGCAGAGGAATTGCAGACATGACTTGACAGAAACACGAGATTAAGCATAAAATTGAAAATTCTAATTTTGAACAAAATTCTAAATGAATAAAAAAGGAGAAAGAATCGTGAAAAAAACCAAAAGTATTACTCTAAGTATTTTATGTCTGATTGCCTTAACTGCTTTAATGATGTCAACTGCACAGGCTCAAGAGAATCATGGCCCTCTATCGCAAATCATTATATACAAAGGGAAAGTTGCAGGAACAGGGCCAGGAATTACTACATTCAAACTTATAGTTGGAGAGGAAATGACGGTGACTGCAAAAGGTTTTGATTCCGAAGGAAACGAAGTCCCTATCTGGCCTACCTGGAGGGGAGATAGAGAACTTTCCATAAGAGTTGTCGAAGGTAGAAGCAAAACCGCTGTTGTAAAAGCTCTAAAAGAAGTTGCTGGTGCTGCGTTCTTCTCT